>Ga0307929_1000639_pt1 | contig 32636 bp, 15 predicted proteins | sample AceLakmetage1330_FD_203160 | JGI IMG/M metagenome (GOLD analysis project Ga0307929, IMG submission 203160) | Saline water microbial communities from Ace Lake, Antarctica - #1330 | ecosystem: Environmental > Aquatic > Non-marine Saline and Alkaline > Saline | place: Antarctica: Ace Lake...
TGGTTGATAGCAAAATTTTTAACCGTCCGCCTTTATTAATGAACTGTTCAAAACTTGCGATTAAAATATTGAGAACGCCTGGTGAATAAAATGCGGACGCGATCTTGACACTGTCACTTTTTATGAATTCGCTTCTGATAATGTCCAGAAGCCGGTTCTTTTCAATGGGATTGAAAATTAGTCCGGGTGCCTTTATCAATGCATCTCGGTTACTTTCAATTTCTCCGCCAACACTTTCAAGAAAAATCCCTTTCTCAAATCCTCCCCGTGAACGTTGTCGCTGCATTCTTTTCTCAAGCAGTTCTTCAAGCCCGATGCCGTATTGCGAAAGACCTGACAAAACAATTTCAAGAAGGTCTGCGGATTCTTTCAGAATGCCGTCCTTATCTTGTTTTTTCCATTCCCCAAAAAGTTCATAGCTTTCTTCAAGAATTTTGTTCCCTATGGCATTTTTTAGTTCCGGTCCTTCAATTTTTCTACTAACGCATTGCTTTCCATCAGCCTGAATAATTTCCGGTATACCGTCTCTGATGAGTTTTCCGTAAAAAATTGTGTTTTCTTTGGTGGTATTTTTTTTACGCATAGTTTACCTTATTGGCAATACTGCCGATATTTTTTGGGGAACTGAGCCTATTATGATATGTCCGCTATATACAGCCTTCTGAATGACAACAGATTAGGAACCGATCTTAAATATAACTTGCTCATTTCAGAACAAGCTATCGTTGGTCGAACACGAGCTTATGTAAGTCTTTTCTGGGCCTGATGAACTTGAAAAAACTCCCCAACATCAAATCCAATGTATAAATTTGATTTTTAACACCCCAAATAATCGGCTCGACCGGTTCATTTGGCTTGTTGAATATTTTCCCATTATAAAAGTAATTTATTTTTCAGGTAAATAACTATTTCATAAGGTTCTGGAGGACATCCGGGAACAAATGAAGCGCACCCGGAAAGGCAGTCACCCACTCCCGGCCCATCTAAAGTTTTTTTCTTAAATCCTTGCCCGATACATATTGTCTCAGGCAAGGGCAACCTTTCTTCCTGCATCTGTTTCAACGCCTGTGTCAGGGAGGAAAAACAGGCACTGCATGCCCCTTTCTCATGTATATGACCTGAAAGTGCAGCAGCAAGAGACGATTTCTGAAGATTGTCCAAACCCTCTCCCTTATTCAAGGCATGCAGGGTATCAGCAGACAATGCTGAAGATCCTACCCCCAGGGCAACTGCTTTTTTAATATAAGGAACGTCTGATGTTTTCAGCCCCAACAGGGAACAGGCATAAGTATCCAGAAGAACCGGATCCAGAGCAGCCATAAAAAGATTAAGAGTAAAGGGATTCCCTCCTTCTTCAAAATTTGGATCTCCCTCCATGGCATCCACCAGTATCAAATCAGATTGAAGGATTTCATTTAGATCCGCAATTGCCTGAAAAAGACCTTCCCGATGATATCGCTGTTTTTCACTGTTGGGAATACAGCCTTTCAGATTTTTCAGAGCACAGGTCATGGCTGTCTGGCAATGGCCTTTGAGTACAGGGATGTTAATGAGTCTGTCCAAGTCCAGGATCGATTGGCAAATTCGATATTCTCCGTTAGATCCTTCACATAGAACAGAAGTATCCTGCTGAAGGTCCACCAGGGGAACAGCGTACTTTTTAGAAATATCTGAATAGCCACAAACTTTAAAAGCCTTTTCTGTTCGGTCCCCCACCCAGGAACCTTCCAGAATGCTGATATTATGAAATCCTTTTTTTTGAAGGAAGGTGATTATTCCTGCGCAGAATTCAGGGTGAGTCGTTGCCCCGGAGGATGCCTTTTTGGAGACTACCAGATTTGGCTTCAGCCCAATATGATCTGAAAAGGACCAGTTTTTCCATATCCCGGAAGACTCCATCAGGATTTTCCCTGCTTCAAAAGGATCTTTACCATACCAACAAAGGATCTTATTTTTTAACATTATCAACTTGTTCCTCCTCTGAAAATGTCGGCTACCGCCATAAAGCGGGACAGTTTGAATCGGTACATGAAAGTCTTCCTGCACCAACAGGGCGTTTCCGACAAGCCTTATTCTACGGGGTGACCCGGCTTATGGCGGTAGCCAAAATGTCTTCTTTATGTCCCAAATGGATTACATAGGAGAATTCCCTTATTGACCCTCCGGGCACAAAAACCGGCTGGGTTTTCCAAAACTCGTCACAACAACCTCTTTTTTCGCCCTTGTTGCGGCAACATAAAGCAATGCCCGTTCATGAGTTTCGCTTTCGCTTTCAATCACAGAGTCGCTGGTTTTTGTCCATTCGCCTTCTAAGGGAAGCATGCCATCGTTCACTCCGGCAATAATGACTCTGTCAAATTCAAGGCCTTTCACCCGATGCATGGTTGCCAGCCGGACGCCTTGTTTCCTTCTGTCCTCAGCTTCACTGCGCCGTATAAAATAACTCTCTTTTCCGTTAGCCTTGAGTGCGCCTTCATATTGTTTCAAAAGATCATGCGTCCGGGCCACAAGGCAGACTTCACTCAGCGATCCGCCTTCCTGCTCAATCTGATTCAGGTATTGTAAAATAAATTCAATTTCGTTTTGGAATGATGTGGTGTGTTCAACTTTCGGTATAATGCCATGGATTAGTGATTTGTATCCTTTCTGATCATCCAGACCGCCATCAAGGTCATCAAAACTGACGTCCTTTAGCAGATTCACCGCCCAACACCTGTTTTGTTCCGTGGTCCGATAGTTGATCTTGAGCCTTTTTCCTCTTCCACGAATATTTACACCACACCGCCCCAATACGACCTTATGACGGTAAATTCTCTGATGAGCGTCTCCGACAATAAATAAATCATTTTTTTGATCAGCGTCAGGGATCATCTGTCGAATGAGCTTAAAGGCCTGAGCGCTCATATCCTGCGCTTCATCCACAATCACAGCTTTATAAGGAAGCACATTTCCTTTCTCGCGGAGAATGACACATGCGTCCCGCATCGCGTCATCAACTTCCCGCAGGTTATTCTCATTTAATAGAACCCGGTATTCTTCAAAAACCGGCCAGATATCTTTTCTGTTCAGTCGAGACAGCCGAATACCTCTCCCCACCCTGGAGGCTTTGAAATATTCATTCAAAGTTGATATGGCCTGCGGCTGAACGACCCTGTCCCATTCTTCTTTATAAAAACTTTCATCATAACCCAGCTCAGCGGGCACAAGATTAAGGGCTATTTCCCATAACGGCCGGGTACGCTGGCCATAATCAATTTCGTATGTATAGTCATTTTTTCGTAAAAAAGAAGATACCCATCGGTCCAGATTTACCACTTCAATACGACGCATGAGTTTGCCGGGACAAATTTTTGAAAGGTTCTCTTTGATATCAGCGGCAAGATTTCGGGTAAATGTCGTAAATAGAATTTTGTCATTTTCATCTGTGAAGGCATTTTCAGCGAGCCATTTTGCCCGGTGGATGGCAACAACAGTTTTGCCGGTTCCGGCGCCGCCAAGGACTCTAACGGGTCCATTCCAGTCCCGTTCTACTATGCTACGCTGAGATGGATGAAGAAAAACACGCCATTTTTCAAGAGGTGCTTCCAGGATCTCCTGAAGAACCAGATCATCTTCCGCAACAAAAAAGCGCCGCTTGGTATCCGGATTATCCAGTGCTTTTTCAAAGTCATCCGTATCTACTTTCTCATCTTCATCAGGAGACTTGCCAAATTCTGCGAAAACTTCATCCAGCGTATATCCGGCCGCAATTGCGATAAGCGCTTCATAGGCTTCGGCAGGTATTTGAGCCACTGCCTGATCAAGTTGGTCTTCTGTGCAGATACTTCTAACTAATAAAAGAAGATCCTCCGGAACACCCAGTTTCATCAGATGACGGTTATGTATGGACGCAAACAGGCATTTTTCATAGCTCTCAATCCCGGATACATCTCCTTCACCTGCAATCTGACTTTCGTCAACATCATAAACCTGAAGACTGCCGGTTTCCGGGTTAATTGAACATTTTTTGTTTTTTGCCCAGTCATATGCCTTGTCATGATGATCAACCCACAAAAGCATATACACATTGCCTGTATCCGGTTTTTTAACGATTCCCCGGTAGATCTTGTCGATTCTTACGGAACGAAGCGTTGGATCTTTAGACTGTGCTATTTTTTCATAATTAATACCAGACGACATGGGGTTGTTCCTGAATTTTTGGATAAATTCGAGAACCTTTCCCTGCTTCTTTTTCGGGATAGCTGCAAAAGCGTTCATAAACTCCGTGGAGATTGCTACTTTTATATCAGTTACTGCCGCCATATATTTTTATTCCCCCTTTGCGTCTTTCCCATGCATATCTTTTATGGGCATAAATTTTTCAGTATCAGCCAAAACTTCAGACAGTGGCACTGTCTTCCAGCCAAAATTTAAAAACTTGCTCTGATATTCAACCTCTTCATCCGTCAGGAAGGCAATTTTTAAATCTTCCCAGCCAAGTTCAGCAGTGGCAATTATTTCGTCATTTTCACCGACAAGTTCATAGCCGGCTTCGGGTACGGGCCACTCGTTTTCACGCAGCCGGTCAAGGAAACCATGGAGTTGATCTTCGGTTGTTTTTTTGATTTCACCCCAGCTGCCCGCTTCCACCGCCTCCTTAACCTCTGCTTCTGCAAGGGGTTCTTCATAAAGTTTAATGGTACTATAAGCGTTTGCACTATTTCCTTGTGATGTCACAAAATAAGAATACGGCAAAAATTGATAGAAATTATAAAGCCGCAGAAAACCATTCCAGTTGGCTTGAAAACCGGGCTTTTCTTTTTCTTCTGCATTATCATTTAGATAACAGCCGATTCTTGCCCCCAATGGATTGCCGGGTGGCGTCAGCGCCTTTTGTTCAACAACAACAAACTGCTTTAAAAAAATATTCCCATCCTGGTTTTCGGAATCATAATTGCCATACAAACAGGTTGCATTAAAACCGGGGCAATCCGTTTCTTTCATCTTGTCGGCCATTTCCTCGGGCAACAAGGATTCGATACCCTGCATCCAATCCTTTACAGCGGATACTTCACCATATCGGTTTGCATCTATATGCATTAATGTGGCAACAAACATAAACTGCCGCCATTTTTCTTCATCCGGGTTTTCAAGAAAATGCACCAATAAATCAAGGCTGTTATATTTATTATGTTTTTTAAATCGACTGAGACCATATCCGTTTAACAGATTGATAAAATTCCCTCCGGAAGGCAAGCCTGCCGGGTCCATAAAATCCTCAAAAAAACTTTTCAGGGCTTTGAACTTGTTTTCCACATCATGCCAGGACAGCGACCAGGTAAGAAACTTTCCACTCTGAACAATGGCCATTCGCTGGGCCATATCCTGACCAATACGGTTATGGTGAAAGGTAAATCCATCCAAAAATAGAGCCATCGGTTTCATACCGTCAGTCAGCCGGGCGGATCTGATAACAAAATCTGCCCTTGACGGGATGCTGACACCATCGAGTTCGCCCAGTTCAACCTGCGGCTCTATATAATACGCCCGGTCTCCGACCTTTAAAAAATATCCGGGCTTCCCATTTACCAGATCATTTCTAAGCATTAACGGCAACGCCGCTGAACGATAGAGCTTGAGTGCACCCAGAAACCTGGCTTCCAGCTCACTTTCAATAAACGTATTAAAAGAAATATCTCTGATATTTTCCGTCTTCACCAGGTTTTCGCGATAGCTCAGGATTTCCGCAAACATTTCAATGGCCGTGTCTCTGGATGTTTCAGACATGTTGAAACTGTTACGATATGCAAACAGGCAGCGATAACAGCCGTCCTTATCCTCATCCAGATTACAGGAGCAGGATTTCAAGGCTTCAAGGGATAATTCCAAAACTTCCATCAACTGCTTTTCCGACCGCATCAGTTGTTTCAGATACCCTGTCCCGCCTGGGACCGAATCATAGAGAACCAGATACTTTCTTTTAAATGATGAATCCGTCATCGGCTCTTCATGAACAGTGACCTGCAGATGGTCAATTTTCCCTTTAAATTTTTTCTTCAAACCCAGCTGCATGGCAGCAATAAAAGACTGGAGCCTGCGGTTTGAGTCAGAAATAATATTCACCGGCAGCAGAATTCTGATCGCCTCAGACATGAACTGTCGATACAGGTAGATGCAGTCAATCAGGTTTTTATCGCTTTCCTGATCTCTGGCGGTGCATGTAAATGCATGGGAGGATTCATTGTTATCTTCCTGCACCTTGCCGCAAACCCTGCAGAGGGAGAAACCTTTCCTGGGCAATTCCACACCGGCAATGGAAATCTTTTCTCCGATCTCCGTCTTTTCGCCAAAATTGATTTCACAAAAATCGACATTTGACAAAAAATCAAACCCAAAGGGAAAATCCGCATCCACTTTGTATGCGTCAAGAACATGTTTGTCATCAAACTCCACCAACATCTGCTTGTTGAAAAAAACAGGATCACGATCATCAGAGTCGTCACTGATCCGGCTCTTCCTATCGGAGGTGGATGCAAAGACCTGACGCATCCTGAGCATCAGGCGTTTCTGGCCGGCATCTCCCCACATGGGATTGCCGCACTTAACACAAACCTCTTTTTCCTCCTCCCCGATGAGCAGTTCCTTGTGGGAGCAATTATTGCAAAAACGCCAGGTTTCAATTTCCGACACCGACATATCCACCTGGTCTATCTTTACCTTGCGGCCTTCAGCGTAGAAAGTATTGGCTGGTGCAAGCTCAGCAAGAGCACTGACTGCCGGGCGCTCATACTCATAGTTCCAGGTGTCATAAGAGCTTTCTCCTTCCTGAATTTTCTGCTTTTTTCTGTGAATCAAAGAATTGAGCATGACCCCGGCTTCAGGGAAGGCATAGTTGGGAAGCAGGCCTTCATCGGTAAAAAAATTAAAGGTATCACGATCGCTGATGCTTTTTATCAAAGACTGAAGAGCGGATTTTTCAATACTTAATTCCCGGAGTTCATTTTCATAGTTTTTATCTTTGGGTGCTGTTTTTTTCTTTTTTATTTTTGAGGTCAACGTCCGGACTTTTTTCCGCAAGGATTCTCTTTCCAGTCGGCGATCGTGGAGGCCGTTCATAATCCGCCCTCTCAGGAACATCTTATTGTTTTCATCTCCTTCCACAAACACCTTCAGCTGGGCTTCGGATTCCGGGCTTATGCCTGTCCCGCTGGTTTTGAAAAGATTTACAAACTGATCAAACATGTCGGCCTGGTTTGTTTCAATGTAATAAATAAAATTGTGGGGAAACTTTTTCCGGTCTATTTTTTTGTTGGGTGCCCCCAGATTATTTAAGACCTGACTCAGCCGCTTTGGTATGGACGCAGTGGAATCGGTTGCGATCCATTTGTCAAAACAGAAGGCAGTAAACTGACGTTCCAGGACAGCAGAAGCATCAAGAAAAATACCCGGAGCGTCAATCTTTCCTGCCAACATCTCTTCCGGTTGGGCATAAAAAAACAGATCATGGGGTCGGGCATTGGCAACCGTCAGGTTCAATGCATTGCCATCCCGCCTTCCGGCCCGTCCAATCCGCTGCAGATAATTTGCCTGTGCCGGGGGCATGGAACACAGAATCAAAGAGGAGAGGTCACCGATATCAATCCCCATTTCAAGCGTGGGGGTACAGGAAAGCAGGTTGGGATACCAGGGTTTACGACTGCCATCATTTGATTTGAACTCCTTCTCAAGCTGTTCCCGTTCATCCCTTTTTAAAAGACCGGTATGTTCCCTGGCAAATATCCGTTCAACATCACCGGTGGCATATAATTTCCCGTAATAATCGACACCGGCCTGAAATGGTTCATATCGGCCGTAACAGTGAAACCGCTGACAGGGAGAACCTTCAAAATGACTGCTTTCTTCTTCCGCAACGGAAATATTATGCCCGCAGGATTGGCAGCGAAGCTGTCTGACGGTGGACGACACCCTGAGTGCTTCAGGCCGTATCCCCCATACCGTGTCTCCCCTTACCGATTTCTGTTCCAGCATTCCCTGAGCCACCAGTTCTTTAAGAACCAGGTCATAAAACGGCTGTGATACGGTTATGACAAGCGGTGAAATGGTATACAAGCATTTGTCCACCCAGCTCTGATACCATGTGAAACGAGAAGCGGTGGCGCTGGACAACTGGTCAAACCGGCTGCCTCTTTTTGTGGTTAGAAATGAAGGGGTTCGGGAGTTGGGACCAAAATTCGGCATCCAGTTCTTCCGGTTAATAACAAACGGTGTGCCATAACTTTCAATAAATGAATCCATTACCGGAAGATAGATCCCACCCTGGTTTTTCAAATGCACAAAAAATCCCAAAAGAAAGCGGATCAGCATATCCCGCTCAATGTCTCTTAATATGCCGATCTCATTTTGAATGGGTTCAAGCAGGCGGTCGACTGCCAGGTTCAGTTTCTCCGGGTCCAGATAAGCCACCGAGGAACTGGTCTTTTCAAGGGTCCTGCCGACTCTGGCCTGAAAACCGTATTCACTGACAATCTCCCATCCGACCCGGTTATTGACATTCTTCAGCAGGGTGGACTCTTTTGACAGGCTTCCATTTTTTTTCAGATAATCATAATCCTGCAGCCACTCCATATTCGGCGCAAGAAAGGTAGAAATATATCTGTCCTGATCAATTTTTTCAGTCCAATAATCAATAAAGGCGGCCGGCAATTGGGCAAGTGATTTACCATCTCCGGTTTTAAGAATCACATCCTGAAGAGCGGTTCTGAAATTAAACCGAAAGGTCCGGCCATTAAAAAACCCCGCCCGATGTGCGGCATCCTGAACATTGTCGGAAAAGGTCAGCAGTTTTTTATCATCGTTATATGTGGATGAATACAGTTGAACGATCATAACAGACGTCAGGCTCGCCGCCCTCGAACCCAAAAGGGTCAGACTGTTCTTTGAATCGCAATAAGGGCAGTCATTAACACTTATTTGCCTGTTGCCTCTTGAAACACGCACATCCGGCATATAGACCAAAATCAAATCTTCATTCTCACAGATCGGGCAGCAATCTAAATTTGCTTTGGCCGTAACATTTAAGCAGCTGCTGCAAAAATAGTACATGCCAATTTTATGATCCCGTACCCTGGCTTCCGCATTCTCCTTTGAAACCGGCAGACCGGGCTGTCCGTCTTCCGGAAAAAGGTAAACCACTTTGGGGTCATGACTGAAGAAAGCATGGTAATAATCCTTCAGCTGTCCGGAGATTTCAGTGCTAACTTTTCTTTTCAATCCCGACCAGCCCATACTCCCGCATTCCCGGCAGTGTACCAGGGGCAAATGGGTTTTTAACTGATCTTCATTTAAGTCATCGGCAAAGCGCAGGCGGGGCTTTTTTGAAACTTCGGCAATCATGCGCCTAAGCTCCCGCATCCAGAGCTGAACCCGGACATTTAAAAACGGACGAATGAGAGTCTTTTCACTGCCGTCAAGCTCTTTGGCGACCACTGGTATCCGGGCTTCGGAGATCAAAGCCAGCAGGCTGCCCAACAGATTTAATTTGTAAGGATGATCATCTGTTTTGAGCCCTTTGGTGACCCGCTCAAGCTGGATAAGAATATTATCTACTCCAAGAATTGTTCCTCGAAGTGCTTTTAGCAGGTTCTGAAAAAACAGGTGTTCCCGGATCTTTTTCCCCAGATCGATTCGCCAGCTGGAATCGCTGAAAACACCGGGAATTTCTTCATTCAGCCAGAGCTTGTGCTGTGCCTGAATATATTCTTCATAATTGTTGTGGCTGGCCGGATCAAGATCAGCCGCCTTTTCCTGGGGGATAATATCCACATGGGATATAAGGCTATCACCAAGGAATTCACCGGCACTTTTTCGTGATTCGGTGATAATCGCATTTGTTGTAAATTTTTCACCAAAAACAGCAGAAGCATATTCTGTCAGCTCTTTCTGTTCTTCCTGGCTCCCCAATGTAGCGGATGTCCCCACACAGCAAAGATAATCCGGTTCAATGGCAACCCGGGCCTTTAAACGCCGGATCAGGCAGGCAAGGTCAGATCCTTGCGCCCCGTCAAACGTATGGAGTTCATCCACCACAAGAAACCGCAGAGTGTCTAAACGGTTGTGCTGCCATAAAGGGCGATCATCCGGCCGGATCAGAAGATAGTCCAGCATTTTGTAGTTGGTAAGCAGAATATCCGGCGGCGAAAGCCGCAGCGTTTGTTTATCCGAAATAAGCCGGTCAGATGTCATGAGCATGGACGGATCTTTTTCCCGCTGGCCAATATAGATTCCGGCCGTGACATGCCCTTTGAGCTTGCTGTTGTGGATCAGTTTTGCCAGTCTCCCGGCCTGATCCGTGGCAAGGGCGTTCATGGGGTAGATTAGAATGGCCTTTATTCCGGGTTCTCCCCGGTGGCGGTAACAATAGTCAAGAATGGGGTAGGTAAAACATTCTGTCTTGCCGGAGCCTGTGCCGGTGGCAACAATGGTGGATTGCGGGTTGGGTCCGGACAGCCGTTCAAAGGATTTTTCCTGGTGAAGATACGGCGGAAACTGCATGGGCAGGTCTGCAAAATAATCAGTCCCGCCTTTGCCCTGCTGAAAGGGAAGCTGGATGTCAAGAAACGGGCCTTTGAAAACATTGCCCGGTTCGGTCAGAAAATTTTCAAGGAGGTTGGAAAAAAAAGGCGTTGTCACCGGAAAGGTGGTGCGCAGGAAATCTTTGATGCCTTGTTCAACATGTTGTGCGAGTACGGATGGGATCATTTATCTATCATCCTTTACCATTTTCTATCATCAGGCGGTTTTCGATTAGTTTGCGCTCTTTTTCAATCTCTTCTTTCAGCTCCTCTTCACTGGGCAAAAAATCCAGAATATACAGTATCTTCATTTGATAAAGAATTTAGCTGGAGATTGACGTCCACTTCAGATTCGCTACCCACCGGGTAACTTTTTGGATCATCCGGAAATTCGCTACCCAATGGGTGGCGAATTAAACGTGTTTGAAAAACCTGGTAAAACTGACGAAAATTTTTCAGATTGGCGACAGAAAATCCTTTTCCATACTTTTTCGTCAACTGGATAGAAAGCTGTTCCAAAACATGTTTGCCATACTCGGCCCGCTCTTCACCACTCTGAATTTCTTCAACAATTTCCCGCCCAATCAGCCAGTAGGCAATTATCGTATTGCTGTTGACTGACTTTACAACATGGGATCGTGCCTGTTCGAGAATGGAGGCCACACGGTCAAAGAGGCTGTCTGGTTTTTGTAGTTGAGCGGTCATGTTGCTTGCCCCCTATACTCTAAATACATGTTCAATTATTCCTTATCATTTTTAGCATTATATTTGGGATTGAAAATCAGTTTGTGTTGAAGACTGATCGCTCCAAAATTTATCAGCAAGCCTTTTGGAAAATCATAAGCGACAACATAATTTTTTGCCTGGGCTAAATGAACATTTTCAAGATTGATCAATGCCTTTAATTCTACAACTACCTTATTTTCAAATAAAAAATATGCTCTTCGGGTACCGACTTCTATTCCATCATAGAAAATGGCTTGTTCTTTTTCCCTTACAAATTGTAATCCGATTTTTTCCAGCTCAATTGCCAAGCATCTTTGATAGATGACTTCCTGAAAACCATTCCCTAAAGTGTTGTGCACATTCATGGCGCATCCGATGATTTTGTATGTTATTTCGTCTTTGATCAGAATTTACTCAGATTATAATTTTTTTGCATTTAATTGTCTGAATCAGAATTTTAAAATTTTCAGAATTTTTTTCATAAATTAATCGAAATTGAACTTAACTACCAAAATTATCTTGTGAATCTCTTTAATTCTGTTAATTCTTTAATCCTGTAAATTCTGATTCAGACAGTCATCCTCCTATTCCTTAAACCGGCGCTCAAATTCCGCCCATACAATTTCATAGTCCTTTTCCCGGTCGCACCGGTCAAAGGGTGCTTCGTAGGTGATGGTGCGCTCGACAGGTCCGCCGGGCATGGTATCGTCTATTATTGTGCGTTCCACTGTGCCGGATTTCAAGTCTTTGATGTCATGCCATTCCGATCGAGAGAAGCCAACATCAGAAAGCCCTTTTGAACAAGTGAAGGTGATACGTCCGTTTTGATCATACCAGGTGTCTTCTTCATATTGACGAATTACAGGAAATTGAACTTGATATATTGTTATAAGTTCATCCAAAGTGAGCTCTAAGGCCATAGAACTCAATACATCAATTTCTACGAGTGCTTGACGTCTTTGATAATCGGAGCGCAGAGGAATATTTCGGCTCCATTCTTGTTTTAAATTTTTAAAATAATCAGTAGATAAACGAATGTCGATCTTTGCCCATTGATCATATGCAAAAGAATTATTCCAACATTGTTGCCAAAGATCAGAATAAAATTTAGTTAAACAATTTAAAGTTAGTGATCTTAATTGCAGAGGATAAGTATATGCGGTATCAAATAAAAGTGGAAAATCATCCAGCATTCGCTGTAAATTGGATCTGCCAGTAGATTTAACCACATATTCATAAGGAATAGAAGCTGTTAGTGCCGAAAAACAAATTCCATATTTCAATGTATCTGAACTAAAAGCATAACTCCGCGAACCATTTGTATGAGCTGTTGTTGGAGGGCAAATAGCCCCAATGAGTGTTCTTTCTGCAGCAGGGCCAATCATTGCTCTAAATATTATACGATAGTAGTCGGTTACTTTCCTTGGTTTTTTTTCACCTTTCTCCTTCCATGATACATGGGGGATGCGGCTTTGATATTCTTTTTCACTGCAAGAAGGTACATAATTGGCTCGAGGTATGTAGTCATCTGGAAGAAATGTCAGATCCAAAGTATCATATGCCCTATTAGTATTACATATAGATCGGGGGGTTTTTGAATAAGGCAAACCAACAAAGTAATGTGGACCTGATATTACCAATGAACTTATGTTTTTAGGGAAGCATGTGTGCCGTTTAATTGTTCCATCTTTCTGAGCATTAACTTCATTCCAACATGTTGAAGGCGTAGAATAAAATTTTTCCTGAAGGTCTCTAAGGCGGTGTGGCATGGAAACAAATTTTTTTAAAACATTTATTAGTTGGATTGAATATAAGGCTGGTAATCGTGCTTTTCGGGAGGCAGTACCTTCAATATCATATAGTTTTGCGAATAATTCTAACTCTTTTCCGGTAACATTTATAATACGTTTCGCATGGCCTTTTAGATTCCATTTATTGTTATGATTTTTGATACCCCCCACGTCTCCATGGCCATTATGCTCAAAACACGCATCCACTGTTTTTGGTGCAAATAAATTAGAAATATTTTTAAAATTTATCTTCGATTGATTGTAATTAGAATAGATATTTATGCTAAAATAATTTTTCTGGTTATCAATATCTGGAAACAATTTAAGCTGATTTTGAAAAAGGAAATGCATTCTTAATTTCGGATATACAAGTTCTCGTAGAATTCCACCTCTTGGGTCATCATAAATTCCATCCGGATGTAAAAAGCCTGAAATCCCTTTAGCTCTGCTTATAAAAAAAGCCAAAGGCAGAAAACACTTATAAAGATTAGCCTTCATTCTAGCCAATTCTGGATAAATTTGGATTGCATTTAAAAATTTTTGTATTCCTTCTGACTCTTCATAGCTATTCAAATAGTCTTCCAATAAATTTTTTCGATTAATAGTTTCTTCTCGGATTTGATTAATCTTGGATGCACTAAATTTTCTTAATACAAAAAGAGGTTCTACATCACCTATTATGCCCGATTCTTTCCACTCTACCTTGATCCACGGCGGGTTCCCCAGCAACAAATCAAACCCGCCCTGATTCTCAAACAAATCTGCAAACTCAAGCTCCCAGTGAAGATACCGGTATCTTTCAAATTGCTCTTTGACCAGACCAAGCCGATTGTTTTCCTGGCACAACCTGTCTACATCCACATGTCCCAGTTCATTCAACATGGTCAAGGACATTTGCTTGGGTCGGGTATCCGGAAAAAGAAGCTGCTGGCCTTTTTCATCTACATTGGAGTCGTAAACGTTTCCTTCAAGGATAAGAGATAGATCAAATAAAAACTCCGCCCGTGAGGGCAAAAGATCCGCCTTTTGTATCGGCCAAAACCAGAGAGCGCACCAGTAGTTCATCACCAATCTCAGCCGTCTGTATGGGCTGGAGTCCCGGACATTCTTGGAAAATATCTCCTGCTGATAGATCCGATCTTTAAACTCCGTGGTCGTAATCTGCGGTTTTTTATCCGGCACTTTTTGCCCGAACACATACAGCGGGTCTGTGGTTCGCTCATCAATATATCGCTGCATCTCTGCATGCTTTTCCCATAGTTTGTCTATGGCAGCGGATAATCTTTTGAGCTGGTCGATTTCGCTTTTTGAAAAAGGTTTTGTAAATTCCTTTCGCCATTCGTTAATCGCCTTGATTTCATCAGCCGCCATCTGCTTGATGACTTTATCCTTGTAGTCTGCCATACCTTTATCCGGCAGCAGGAAATGATAGATCGTATTCAATTCCCGTTTTTCACCGGGCATCACCCGCTTCGGAACCTCATCCAGCCAGAGGGGATCGGTTTTTTGCTTTTTTCTCAAAAGGCTTTCATGAAACACCTGACGCCGGGCGCCGATCAATGAATTGCCGCACACCAGCTGCATGCCGAACCAGGGCACAAATCCGCCTTCATAGATGGTATTGAGCCACAAAGAGACTTCCGCCAGTTCAACCGCCACGGGATTTAAATCAACCCCGTAAACATTGTTGTCGGCAATATACATCTTCACTTTTTGAAGCTCTTTGGGATAATCATCATGGGAGATGGTCTGGTCGATTTCCTTTTGTTTCAGATCCAGGTAGGCTTTGGAAAGCTGGTTCACTGCTTCATTCAAAAACGCGGCACTCCCCATGGCAGGCTCGCAAACCGTCAGCGCCAGAATTTCATCTGCTGTTTTGTCTTTAAGAAGTTCCTTTAAAGCATATTTAACCAGACACTGGGTCAGCACTTCCGGGGTGTAATATGAGGCTGATTTTTCCCGATCCCGGCCCGCCAGTCGATAGATAAAAGTCCCTTTATCATATTTTACCAGCGTGCCGTCCTCATTAAACACCCGCTCATCTTCAATGTATTGCTCAATGTCTTCCGGTTTCACAAAATAGGCGGTATCCAGCACATTGTGTTTTTCACCTGCTTTTTTAACTTCATACAATTCGGTTTCAGCAAAAAAACCCTGGTATGAAAGCAGCGCTTCATAGACTGCCCCCAACTGGTTGATACCCAGCTGTGAATAGGAGATGCGGCCGCGTCGGTTCTTTTTCCCCTTTTTTTCTCTGGACAGTGACATCAGTTCTATAATTCGCTGCATCACAGAGTTTCTGAGCCTCACCTTGTTTAAAAAAGGTGTTTGTTTCGGATCAAAAAGATGACTTCGGAGCGGGGTGATGTTAAATGTATGATGATCCGGGTTGGCAAATAATCCCTTCTGCTTTGGCTGAAATCCGTCATAAAGAAGGTTAAACAAAGTCTTGATGGACTCATGAATATAAAAACCGTTTTTGGATTCATCGGTGGTCAGCTTCACCATTTCAAGATCACGCAAAGATTCCAGGCTGTAGCCTTTCCGGAACTCTTCAGATTTGTCCGGTAGATATCCCAGTTCGGGCCTTGCTTCGATATAAAATAAAAACAGCATCCGGTACATATAGCGCAGGAGTTCACGGGTCAGCTGACCGGCCATGTCCCGGCCGTAGATTTTTTCATGAAGTGTTTCCCTAAGATACCAGACAGCCTCATTGCCCAATAACTCGATTGCCTCACGCAAAGAATACTTCAGGTCTTCTGATACGGCAAAAGCATGTTTATGGGAATTTTCATCCAGGGTGTCCAAAAGCGGCATGCCGTCTGTGGGGCAGATGGAGTCCCGATGCAAAAGCGCAGCAATGGCCTGTAAGGTGGATGTTTCCCTTCGGTCTAAAATCTCCCGCACATTAAAGCGCAGCAGCCGTTTTTCATGCCACTTGGTCCGATCCAGAAGAATGATCTGGGTAAAACTGATCAAAATCACCCACCGGGGAGGCTCTGATCTGCCGAAAACCTGCCGGGTAATGATTTCTTCCATTGGTGAATCCAACAGTTTCTGAATGTCTCCATCCGCCGGATATTGTTCCGGCAGGAATTTTAATTCCAAAGGATCAGCATCTTCATCATCCACATTTACCGCTTCAACGACCCAGAGTTCCGGGGAACCATCCGATCTGTTGATGCCGCCAGCCAGAGGGATGCTGCCGTTATCATCCAGTTCAACGGTTTGATAATAATACTCATAACCAAGCGCTGAAAGCAGCTGACTGATAAACTCCCGATGAATATTCAGCCGCTCTTTCACATCCCGCTCCCGCTCCAGAAGACTCAGGCTATTAAAAAAATCCTTTCTCAACCCGCGGAGTTTTATCCAGGGCTGGGGGATGCCTTCTTCATCTTCTTTTTGTTTCCAAAGGCTAAAAATATCTTTTAAATCGTTTTCAAGGATGGCGGAAAGATAGTGGTGCGTGTAAAACTCGTTCTCATTGTTAATGCCGGTGATATCCATAGCCATTATGCCACCCCCTTCAGAACCGCAATCACCTGGATAAAGGGATTGTCTTCCGTTGTCATGGTTTCTTCAACCCATGTCCAGAATTCATTAAATATTTTATCAACTTCACGCTTATCCTGTTCTTTTCGACTGAGTTGTTTTTTCCCATCATAAAACAATTCAAGCTGCTCATGATGCCTGCGTTTTAATCGTTCGAGGTTGTCCAGGTGGGATTGTAGCTTTGGATTAATGATATCTTCAAAGGTTTTTCGCTCCTCGCTCATATGCTGCCTGGCATGCTTGACAGCTTCAGGAAGAAGGCTCCGGAGGGATTCCAGATCAACATTTCCCCCTCGATTGGGGAAAGTGGTTTTGCCGAGACCGGTTCTGGTCAAAAGAGATTCAAACGTTTCAATTTTCTGAAACGTTTTGTTCTGAAACGTCACTCCAAACCATCGATGGACCAGGGGATGACCTTTTAAATTCGGAATAAGGCCTGCGAGGATAAACACGGCTTCCTCTTTTGCCAGCGCCCCCTGAAGGGATAAAACCGGTGCTTCGTGCCGCCCGAATCCGGCAACGACCTTATCGTTAATCCATTCAAGAACCGGATTATGCTGCCATAAATAGTGAAGCCGTGGCCAGGCATTTTCGTCTTTCCGGCTGCGCTTGATTTCTTCCTGAATGTCATCGATGTCAGCGGAAAGAACAAAGGTATCATCTGCCGGCCACACCTCCCTGGGAAGGATATACCGTAGACGACATTTTAAATCCTCGGTGGCAGTGAGAATCACCTGCTGGTCTGCATCCACAAATTCGGACTGCAGCGTTTCCGACTGTCTCAGATACCCGATGGCATCCTTGAGATAATGAAAATCATCCGCATACAATGACGGCATGTTTTTGGTTTTTTCATCCGAATTTTTACCGGATGGCGCCACAGTTTCGCCCATCAATATTTTTAATGGATCAAATGTGGCCTGGGCTGTTTGATCAAGGCTCTCTTCAAACTCAGCGTCACTTTTTCCGTGTTCAATCGCATCGGCCGTGATTTTTTCCTCGCTGTCAATGTCATACACCCCCATCAGAGCGGACGGGTCACCAATGTTCTTGACCGCTTCTTCATCTTTTTGGATAAGAAGTTCCAGAATACGCATATCTCCCTTGATCTTTGGGTTTTCAGTCTGATTAACAAGATAAAGAATGTAAGGGATCTTTTCCTGACCGTAGCGGTCGATTCGGCCATTTCTCTGTTGAAACACCATGAGTGACCAGGGGATGTCAAAATGGATCAGATGATGGCTGAGATAATGAAGATTGATACCCTCGGAAGCGACATCCGATGCAATCAGGAGCCGGATGGGCTCACCTTCCTTGCCGAAATTTTCTACGATCTTTTGCTGGTCCCCATCTGACATGCCGCCGTGCAGGATCTCAACCTGCTTGTCTTTTAAGCCGAGGTCACCCGGAATGTTTTGATAGAGAAAATTTAATGTTTCAATACGTTCGGTAAAAATAACCAGTCGTTCGTCACGGGCTTTGCCGGTCCAGCCAAAGCCATGTTGCCGGTCCTGGATAACAGACAGCAGTTTCTGGTATTTTGAAAATATATCCGGCGTGATGCGCTCTACCACGGATGCAAGATTTTTCAGTTGTGAAATATCTTTTTGAGCCGAACTGTCTTCATCTTTATTAAGCCGGTTTATCCGGTTTTGTATGGTTTTCAGGCACGCTGCCGGACTGGAAAGTAAAGCCTTCTCAAGCGTTGTTTTAAATAGCTGCCCGGCACCACGTCGCTGGTCCAGTTTTTCAAACTTGATATCTGCAAAGACACTGAAAGCGTCCTCTTCAGGATCATTTGCCGGACAATACGCCTTGCTGATCTCTCTTGTTTTAAATGCAGTTTGCACCTGATCCTGAATGTCTTTTTTAAAACGCCTTATGCAAAGTCCCTTAATATCTTCAGGTCCGTACTCATCCGGGTTTGCAATGGCTGTCGGATCAAGCATGTTCATCAGACTGGCAAAACTTCGGGCTTTGCCGTCATGGGGTGTTGCGGACAGCATGATAAGGGTATCAGATCTTCCGGATAAGAGCTTTGCCAGCTTTGCCCGCTGGGATGACCCCTTTCCCCGCTGGGCAACATTGTGGGCCTCGTCGATGACGATGATGTCCCAGAAAGCATTTTCCAGGTATGTGCGGTATTCAGCATCCTGCTTTAAGGTATCGATGGAGATGATGGCCTTGTCATAGTAATAAAAAGGGTTGTGATTGGTGGGTATGCGGGATCGGACACGTTGGATACCGATGGAGTCAAGGCGCACGAGCGGAATCGTGAAACGACTCCACATCTCCTTTTGAAACTGGGTCATCATGCTTTTAACCGCTAAAACCAGAATCCGTTTGCCCCGGCCCCGCCGGATCAACTCGCTTACCAGAATTCCGCAGGCCAGGGTTTTCCCAAGTCCGACGGCATCGGCAATAAGAATCCGCTGACGGGGTTGCTGCAATGCCTGGATCGCCGGATCAAGCTGATAAGGAACCTGGTCCATGACGGCTTTGTGACCAATATAAAGATGTTCATCCGTGGGAGGTGTTTGCCGCAACAGACTTTCCATATAGAGCATGGATTTCTGGTAGGAACTTGAATCATCGGCTACCAGTTTGGTATCTGCCGGTTCCAGGACCTCAATATTTTTGTCAATCGAATCAAGGAAAATGGCATCCTTGTCTTTTACGAGTTCGGAGAGGCCGATAACTGTAAGCGCCTGGTCGCCGGTCGATGTTTTGTTTACCTTGCGGACCAGCCATTCCGCATCACGAACCACAACCCGCGCACCAGGGGCAATAACTGTATTAGAATGACCCATCAAATAATATCCTCAGATTAAGATTTTTAGAGTGACGTATTATAGATATATGGATATATGAAGTCACATTGCATACTGAAACATCTCTCACAAACTGTCAAGGGAAGAAGATAAATATTCGGATATATACTCCAATGCTCATTTTTTTCATTAACAAATCCCAACAACCCAAGGTAAAATTGAATAACAATATTTTTGATTTGAATCAAATTGTAATATTCACCGTTAATGTCTATGAATAAACCTGGTTCAGTTGAAGTGAAAAAGTATTTATACCAATCATTTATTTCGGGAGATTCGTCAATTGACTTTACACCACTGTTTTTAAACCAATGAAAATGTTTACTTGCATTAGCTGTTCCCCAACATATATGCAATGAGTTGTAAATGTGTCTTCTAACATCACAACCTTGATTTGGAAGACAATTTTTGTCGGTTATCCATTTTGTTACTTCCTGCGGCATAATACTTAAATCATGTTTAGCCAGGGATTGATTAATTATGGTAACGATGCTGTTTTTGTAATAATTCTTAATCCAGTCATTGAGAGATGCAGCAGTAATTATAAAATTAAAAATGTCATAAGGATGAGGGTCTTCGTTGATCTTCTTTCCATCAAAAATTAGCTTGTCTAAAAGATCCTTTGGTTCTTTAATTCCATATGATATTTCCTCCATCGTTTTTCTGGGCATATAAAGCCACCTTAGCAAATTTGTTCAGAATATTTGAGCCATAACAAGCAATTGACAGGTTTCCGTATAGTTGTGGTATCCATTGTCGGATATCATTTAAAAAAAGTTATTTGACACATTTTTAATTATATTTTTATTTACAGTCGCATATCATTCAAGTTGGGATGATATCTAAGATTGGATATCATAATGAAAATAATACCACAATAACTTTTAATACAATATGATTCACAGCTAAATGCGAAAGGGATTTCACTATGGTTCCATGGTGTTTACCGAAAATGGTTGCGGTATATTTTTTGATTTTCGTAACAAGTACAGAATCACGATTCTAACCTCTCTGAGAGGTTGCCCAAGTTCATCAATAAGCTTAGAGAGAAAAACCAGTCTAAGCTACAATAAAAACAGACCTATGACAGAACTCTTAGGAATGACAAGTTATTATGCTTTTGACACCAGTAAATCCCCCAACCCCGAAGCTCGGCGGGTCCGGCGATTAACGGCCCAGTCAAATGAGCTACCCATGGGTTCCACCAAGGTAAACCGGGTACGAGCCTGGGTGATACCGGTGTACAGAAGCTCTCTTGTCAACACCGGACTTTTGACGTCGGGCAGCACCAGCACCGTGTGATCAAATTCCGATCCCTGGGATTTATGCACGGTCATGACATACACCGTCTCAACAGAAGCCAGACGCGAAGGCAGCACCTTTTTAAGGCTGCCATCCACCATGGGAAAGACCACCCTGTATATAGCTTTTTCCTGGGCAAAGTCCCACACCGGCAGATAAATACCCACGTCGCCATTCATCAGCCCAAGGGAATAATCGTTGCGGGTGACCATCACCGGGCGGCCGGGGTACCAGCCATCAATGCTGGAAATCAATCCCGCACCGGCCAGAATCCGGGTCACGGCCTGGTTCAACCCCTCCACCCCAAAGGGGCCTTTTCTCACCACTGCCAGCAATTGAAACTGACCAAACAGCTCCAGCACCTGCCTTAACCACAGGATTTCTGATTCTTCAGTAACCGCACCCTTTTTTAAGGGAGATGCGGCCGCCGCTTCCAGATAAACCCGGTATCCCCCTTTTTTTATACGCTTCTGATTTGTCAATGAAATGCGCCTTATCATCCGCCCTGCCCTTCATTGAATTGAAATGGGGAGATTCGTCGTCCGGCACAACGGCGCTGCTGCCCAACCCATCAAAAACCAGGCGTTGAAAGGCCTTGACCTCCAGGGATTCCAGCACCATGCGTTTTATGTCTGTGCGCTCTCCCCCATCCTTCTGAAACAGCCCCATACTTTTCCGGGCATCTCCTGCATTCACAGCCCGGGCCAGGGCACCGATGCCGCTTTTTTCCCCAAATCGATGGCTCTTTTGCAGCACCTGTATGGGGCCGGATTTTTGGATTTTTCTTTTGCCCATTAAAGTTCAAGTATTATGGTAGATTAGGTATTACCTGGGCTGATAAAAAAGAGGCTTATTACACCAATTTCCATTGATCATTTTTTTATTCCCATATATATAATATGCTGAAATTTAAGTAAATTTTATATTCATAATAAAAATGGGATCAGTTTTGACAGTGTCATATAGGGCATTTTTCATCAGCCCAGGTATTCCCTATTTCTGATGGTATTGCTTCATTTATAGCTGACGGCTCTTCTTGATTTTTTTCGGGTGTGGGTTTTTATTTTCTTCAGACAATGTAAGACATTCCTGCAACCATTTGATAAATCCTTGAAAAGGAACTGAACGTTGCGCTTCTATCTCCTGCATTTCAGAACTTAAATAAGAAAAATATCTGCTCCGCTCACAAAATTGGGATATCTCTTTTGTTGGCAGATTTCCGGACTGTTGAATCAATTGAGCCCATTCAAAAATTTGTGAGGGCGTAATGTCTGCACCATCAGGGATGCCGCTTATGCCATATTCATCTGGCTGGGCATTACTGGTTATACCTTCAATTTTTAGAATAATGGTCAAAAGTCGGTTATAATCAGCTCCCCCCCAGGTAATAATCCTATTCCCTTCATACTTCCATGAAAAGGGTTCTTGGCCTGCCACTTCAGCTAAAGCCCAGATTATTCTCCTGCCAAGGCCACGTTTACCACGGGTTGCAGGTAAAGAAGTCAATGGCAGGCGTTTCCCCCTGGTAGATTCAAGAGAAATAGTCCCATCCACATTTGAAGTGACATTTTTAATCTTACCCCCTACAAATAAGGCACCCTGTGCAATCCCTTGACCAGAGGCAGAAATTATGGTCTCTCCAGACGAGCTGTCAACCATATTTAAAGTTCGGGCTCCAGTTATGGTTGTATGAATCTGCCGCCGTTCTCCTTGATCAGTCAACTCCCGGGAAAGGAGCAGAGCACCCTGGATATTTTCAAGGGAAGCAGTTTCAAGCATATCCTCAACCACTGAACCATGACCAGTATCACAGGTTTGGGTGGACAGATTATTTTTGGTTAACGGCTTATCCTGATTTGCACCATGCCAAGCGAAACTCACAATTTGCTGAAATCTCACAGCAGCCCGGTCATATTCATGGATTTCATCAAGTATTCCTGTTGAAGCGCAGTGATGCAAAGCATGAAATAGGGTCAATTCCTGCTCTATGGCATAAAGTGCTATAACTTTACAGATATCAGATTTACGACTCCCGCGTCCAATGCGCTGGAGAAATGCGTTTATGGAGTATGGAGGTTCGGCAAGAATGATAATATCAAGATCACCAATATCTATGCCTACTTCAAGAGTCGCCGTCGCAACACAGATGCCAAAACGGTCATTTTTCATTGCGTCCTCTACACGCTCGCGTTCCGAGGCTGTAATAATACCAGTATGCCAATGGACAGGCCAACGAGAATGTTTGAGTTTCTCATAGAGGTTTGCAGCCAAAATCTGTGTGTTGTTTCTGGTATTACCGAAAATCAATCCTTTTGCCGTTCCCGTCTCTTCAAACCAGTCGGCTATTACATGAGCAGCCTGAGTTGATTTTTCAGAGTTTTTTGGTACAGAAACTTGCAGATAAGTAATGTTTATATCCCTGGAATCGCCAGCTTTAACAATTATTGCTTTTTCCCCCAGCCAGAGTTTACTTACATTTTCCATATCCTGGAGAGTAGCAGTCATACCTATTTTTTGAAATACATCCTTTGGGTTTTGAGGCTTGACTGCATTTTTTTCTATCCGGTTTATAACATGGCGTAACTGCTGGCCACGGGCATTGCCATGAAGCATATGGATTTCATCAACAACAACAGCTCGCACGCCGGCGAGACTTTCCGGTCGCATGAGCTGTAATGAATCAAGCGCTTCTGGTGTAGCTATAAGAAGGAAAAGTCCTTCCGGATCTTTAAAGTCGTGGTGATCTCCGGTATAACGCCGAACCGAATCAGGCATCCTGGCACACAAATAGGAATCAAGGCGATGAAAAATATCATTCACCAGGGCCTTTGTGGGGGCAATATAGACAACAGAAACTTGCTTTCGTTTAAAGGAAATATGGCGTTGAAGAAGAGGCGTAACAGCAGCCTCAGTTTTGCCTGATGCTGTTGGACCTGATAGAAGGATTGATTTTCCCTTAACGAGCAAGGGCATGGCTTGTTCTTGTAAAAAGCGAGGCTTTCTTTTATTAAAAAATATTGGCCAGGCATCCGGCATCTGCTTTGATAGAGGTTTTATGCTCATATTAATAGGGTTACTCCCAAGGCATCAATCCACCGGTTAATTCCATAACAGCATTTTGAATAATGGTAATAATTTCATCAACAGACTTCACAGCACGAGCAAGGATAACTGAAGGAACCAGACAGGCCAGCTTTACCCAAATCCGGATAACAAGATCGCTATCTTCATTATCTTTAAATTCGTCAGCCAGGGTAATGGCAATTCGTTTTCTATCATCTGCAGAAAAGAGCAATCCTGTTTTTTCAGGATAGTATTCATGGAAATTTGTCAATAAATTAAAACACCAAGCTTCATAATCATCACGGGAAGGAGAATTTAGAGTAACTTGATCTTCCTGGTCATGGAGAAAGACACAGGCATCTTTTAGTGATGTATATTCATATTCAAAAGTGTTGCCTTCTGTAAGGCCAATATACAAACCAAAATGTGGACCGTTATCCCAAAATTTTGGAAAATCATAGCCATGATCATTAAGATCTGGATAACCTTTTCCATACGGAAGGTGTGCTGACCGGGCAAGGATATCAAAAAAATTATTGGCGCGCGCTTTTCTGGTGACATTATACCCGCGAACATGCTCTGCTTCATCAAGTATAATTAGCAACCCTTTGTACCCCAAAGCTTTACATATTTCATTTACAACAACCAGGTGAAAGACATAAATTTCACCAACTTCTTTAACTTTTGGCATATTAGGGATTTCCATGGGTTTGACTTTGGTACCTCTTGCCAAAGTCCTTATGCTACCTGCACCGGTTAGTAATACTGCCTGACCAGCCAGCCAATTACATGCACTTACATATTCTCGTTTTTCATTGTGAGGGTAAAACTGTAAAGTATCCAGGCCATAACGAAACCATGGATTCTTCTTAAAATTGGGCTGGTCACGGATTATTGTCCAATTTTTACGAATTTCTCTAACAAGCCCATAAAATCCTTGGGAAACTGTACCATCTTCACGTTCAGGAAATTTTAATTTGGACATAATTTCCCGATAAACAAGATGTGGTTTTGCTGGATCTACTGCTTTGGGGTCAAATTCCAGGTAAGAGACAACCCAGCCAGATTGGAGAGCAATGGACCTAACGAGATGAAGATAATGAGATTTTCCTGTACCATAATTACCAAATACGACTTTACAAAGGCCATGGGAGCCAATATTGTCCAAATTTGATCGCACTTCTCCACTGACCTTTTCTCCACTAATACTCATCTCAATAAGAGAAGACGAGTCTGGCGGAACAACACCAAGGTTAATGGCCTCAAAGCCACGCCGAAATGCAATTTTATTTTTATTGTTTGATTTGCTGTGGACAGCCACCTTTGGGGCAAATTCTTTTTTAATTTTTAATTCGTTTACATTGCAACAAATTTCTTCACCAAAAAAATCAATAGTAGCTTTTGTTCCTAAAAGTTCGAGTACTTTCCCAGGGCCAAATTTAAAATGTTCAATAATATCGCCTATAGCAACAGTCATCCCTCATCCTCCGAATCAGGGATGGTGTGAGTTTCTACAAAGTTTTCTGCCTCGTTTGCAGATAATTTTTTTTGATTAGATTGTTGTTGGTATAACAATCTGAAATAAGCATATACAAAATATCTGGGGGATACGGCATCTTCTCCCAAAGAATCTTTTCTTTTGATCCCCTGAATTATCATATTAATATTTTCTTTTTGAATTTCTTGATTCCATTCAATACCATAAGCTTTACCAAAAATAGTTAAAAGATTATCGCCTATCTCTTGAATAACCTTTTCAGTATTAAATGTTTCGAGAACTATTAGTGGAGGGATTGGCATACCTGGTTTAAAAGCAATATCACCGATTCTATCTTTGAGAGCGATATAATGTTGAACTATGTCACTCCGAAAATCTGGAGTTGCAGCATACAAAAACATTACTCCCTTGAATTGGCCATCACCATGTTCATTAATCATGGTCAACATATTCTCAATAGATTGCTTTTGCTTAACGCTACCACGTCGGAAGGTATTTGTTCTGCCCCCCTCATCAAAGGCGATAAAAAAACCTTTATAACCAAGCCTAGTGCGTAAAAATTCTATTACAGTTTTAAGGCGTGCAAACGCTGTTTCATCTCGTACAGGTTCATGAAGGCTATAATTATCTTTCAGATTTTTTGATTTGATCTTATCTCCCTTTATCCAGGAAATAAGCTCATTATCCAAAATTGAATCTTCTGCACCACTGATCTGTGCTAAAAGTCTTTTTCCTAAACCTCTTAAAGCAAATGCCATTTGGGAATCTGGTGCCCCAATCCAATTGTGGCTAAATGCTTTTTCAATCTGCTGACGGGCCATGGCTGAAACTTCCTGATCCTTCGTCCAACCTTGTTCATTAAGTTTGTTGATTATCCAGGAATAAATCAGCACATCAATGCCTTTTGCATCATCGCTATTTTTTTCATCGCGTGACGGTGGTAAAAACGAAGACACAACAGATCTATAGATAGATGCCTGTGAATTAAAAGGACACTCCTGTCCAATATTTACGATAGAAGTTACAATGTTATTTATACGTGCAAGCTCTGCCAAACTTAAGATAAATTGAGTCTTGCCACTACCGTAATCACCCTCTAAATATTTAAAACATGAAATTCCTTCAGGGAGTTCTTCTTGAAAATATTCTGATTCAAGTATAGATAGTATCTTACCTGTGCCGGCATTAATAAAGTGTGCATATTGCCCGGGAGCAACAGCTGCATTCATAAGTTGCTTACAAATTTTCTTCGCATTTAGTTTGGAAATTGCGATATTCATATATTTACCTTTCAGGTTCTTTTGCTGATATAAACAACGGGTCTTATTTGCGTTCCCTCATTATTCGATGGCATATAAAAAACCTTTGTATTTGCGCTGAGCGCCTGTTGCATAGTAGCTTGTTGTAATTTAAAATCAGTTTTTTTAATACCTGTAGTCCTCCTCCAATTGATCAAGTTGGCAATAAATGCAGCATCAGGAAGATCAAGGAAATTTCCCTTTTTAGGCGTATTCCAAAATTTTTCAGGCTGTCCTGCAATTTTGTACATTCTTGCAACATCAATAATTAATACCTTGTCTGCTCTGGCAAACATCTTTGCCATGGTCCAGGCAAGATTAAGCTGCAAATCAAAAACATCAGCAGGCATAATAATGGTATTTAATAATTTTTCTGCTTCATGATAACTTTTGCCAAGATATTCAAAATCAGGAGGAATGTCTGAAATAATCGGATAATAAGGGGTTAGACACCAAGACCAATTCTTTCCAGCTTTATTTGTTACAAGAATCAGGCGACCGGCAAAAAAATGGTTGTCTTTCATGCCAGTTTTTACCCCTTCCAGACTCCTTAGGGTTTGGTTTGATAATCGTTTTTGAACATCTCGTTTTTTTAATTTGGCAAGTTCGATATCAAGGGACTGTTTGACTTCTTCAATTTCTTTAGAAACCTCTTCTGGTATATTTTTTCCCTTTAAGGGTTTAAAAGCCACCAGTTCCATTTTTCTTTCAATATCAGTTGGCGGAAATTCCAATTTTTTTGATTTGGTTTTTCCTTGACCGATAATACGATATAATTGAGCTTGATTCCCCTTGAGCTTATTCATCATATCTGTATCTTCAATATACTTTTCAACTGTCGGGAACAAAGATTCAGGCATTTTAATCTCCCACATATAAAATTAATCTAAACATTACACAATCGTTATATAGTCTTTATTGATTTTTTGCAAATTTTGCGGGAATTCCTCACACAGTATTGTTAATTGTAAAGCCGGACGTGAAAATGCTACATAGGCTCTATTTTTGCTGTATTTTAAACTTGAATTATCAATATCGTCCATTCCAACAACAAAGCAGGCATCATATTCAAGACCTTTAATCCTCTCAACACTTGTGGTGACCAATTTATTATCCTTATCAGATGGTTTCCAAACTGGGGCCATCTCAACGCCTTGTTTTTGCAAATCTGAACGAAGCTGTTCCATTGCTTTTTCATCCTCGTTTATTTGTAACAAAGCAATAGTTTTGATATCTGGATTTCTTCTGATTACAGCCAGGCGCTGCTTGATTTTGAGTGAGAATTCGGAGGAATTACACAGCATAAGCAAGGGTGCTCCGTTTTTTATATCTATAGCCTCATTGGCTTCAAATGTAGCGATTTCACCAAAAGTGCTACGAAAAAATTCTTTTAAAAATAACCCAATCTGCTTGCTCTGACGCATATTTTTTGCAAAAGGAAAAAGCTGTTCTTCACCTTTGAAGGGATTTCCTACATTAAATGCTTTTGGATTGTCCATTCCCCAGACCGGAGAAACTACTTGATGAAAATCAGCAGAAACTGTGAAAGCTCCGTCTGGATGCACAAAAGACCCCAGCAGTGCTGCCTCTGCAACACATAAATCTTGTGCCTCATCAACCATAATATGTGTCCATCGCTCATTAGAATCCTGAAAAGTAATATCAAGAGGGTTGGCAACTTCTCGAAATCTTGATTTATGGTCTTTTTTGATTGGTAAAATAAACCTCAGAAGGAAAGCCATCCATGGTTCCTCTTCTTGACCATAGATGCGTGTTCCCCAATCTTTTTTAATATTGTTAAGGATTTCATCTTCATCAATTTTCCCAGCAATTCCCAATTTGATCCGGATCTTCCCAGCATAGGCTTTTTCTAAAAAATATGATTTTATTCCATCCAAAGGATCATACACCCAGTATAACCATTTTTGAAACTGAAGATCAAAATTTTCCAAATCTCCATTTTGGCGATGCAATCTTCGCAAATCTTCATAAAGTTCAGCAACATAATGATAAAGAGAGTCCATCCTAAATAATGATGATGAAGAATTATCTGAAATTTTCTTTTTAGAATATGACTGAAAGGCTTTTGATAGTTCTTTGCCTTTTTTTAATGTTTTTTTATTTTTAAAAGAAAACCATGGGATATTTTTTAACGATATATTATCATTTGCCAAAGATAAACGTTCAGATATCTGGTTCTCAAAAGATTCCCAGCATTTTTTTAACTGATCCACATTACATAACCCAAAGAACGCCTGCCTGCCCCGGGCCTCATAAAATGATAATTTTTTTCTTCGAACTTTTGCCCTTTGTTTATGTATCCAAATATCAGATAAATATCTGCTAATAAAATCACTCACAAGTTCAACAACTGAAGATGAGATATTAAGTTCTTTTTCCAACATTTTCTTTGAATAATCAATAAGATTCTGGTTTGCTAAAAATATTTTTGTTAATTCAGGGCTATATTTAACATTCCTTAATTCTTCCTGTCGTTCTTCTTGCTGATCATATAAAAATCTTATTCTTTGCATGGCAACAGTTGTTTTACCGCTGCCTGGAGCACCGCTTACAAGCATCATTCCATTCATTTTGCTGAGAAAAGCTTGCACCTGGTCTCTGGTCATACCCAATTTTACTGCCTTTAAGCCAGTTCTCTGCTTTTTAAACGTCCCTGTCTCTGCTCGAATTGGTCCTCCGGGCTCATATAAGCCAGAAATTTCCGGTTTGACTTGTGAAAATGTGGCACGAGCTAATGGAGTAACACTTTTTAGAGTATAACCTCTTGCTCGTATATAATTTTCTTCTTTCAGATGTCCTGAGAGGGCTAATTGAACAATAGGATGAGTCCAAGCCAAAATATTAATTTTTTTATCTCCCAAATGAACCAAGTTACAACTTGTATGTTCATTGGCATAAACTAATTGTTCTTTTCTAATCTGATCTGAAGAGACAACATAAACTTCCATCATTGCATCAAAAGGATGTCTCATTATCACATTTAGACTTTTTATTTCATCATTAAACCCTTGTTGGCGTTTCGCAACAGCATCAATATTTCCCCCTGTAATATCTATACTCTCTGTACGGATACCTTTTTTATGTAATTCTAATTTTGCAGCTACAGGAGCAAATGAAGCATTAATGTTATCTCTTTTAGTACGTTCTGTTAGTTTGTTGGATTTTGATGGGATGTCTTTTTTTTGAGTGCGTGTACCGTGAATATTGTTAGTTTTCCCATGAATGGAAGAAGTTTCTTTCTTTAGCGGATGCTTACCAACAGCATAATCCTTTTCATCATCAATGGACTCGAAATATACAGCTAAATACCGTCCATCATTTGAGACAACTTTACCGATCCCATAGTGGGGTGTTTTAGGATTAGAAACATAATCTCCTACATTCATAAAATTAACCATTTATGGAGCGACTACTCACGATCATTAACTCCATCCTTTTATATTAAAGGGGGTTGGTCATAAGATGGGCCACGGAATATATGCTACCATCAATTATCTGTAATTATCGACTTTATTTTTTGATCAAAATAAATTGGTTCAAAGTGGCCCATGTTGTGACCAACCCCTATTAAAAGAAACGGTACACATTGCCGTGTTTGAAAGTATTTTATAGATGGATTTCCTATGATTGATTAATACTTTGAACCCTCTCTATTATTGCGATTTCGACATCCTTTTTTGTTGTACTAATCGGAAGTCTTAAGGCTTTCAGCAATTTTTCCCCTTCTTGGTTCCTTAGAATTTGTATATCACCAGCATTGTTAATTTTTCGCAAAAAAATGGTGTTACGTTCTTTGGAGAGTTGTACCGGAATTATTTGAATCCCAAGTGCTTGCCATAAACTTTTTTTTACATCCCACATATAGCTGTTGTTTTCCGATAGTTTTAACGCCTTTAATAAAATTGCTAATTCTCCATTTGAATGTTCATTTTTCTTTTTTGAACATTTAAACCTAAGTTGAATTACATCATCCCCGTATGCACTGTTGAATTTTCCTTCTATATTTTTAAAAAGTTGCATACTTTATTTCTCCATTCATATAATCGCGGTGCTGAGCGGCACAGTGAACAATTACTTGTATAATTGCGTACAATGAACACAATATGATCTATTTGTTATATTTGACAATAAAATAAAAATCAAGGATACTTTTTTATAACTGAATATCACACCAATTTGAATATTAGCCGAATTACAGCCCATGACTACAACCCCAGAAACCTTCCGCAGAAAACATGATTGGCCATTGCAATTGAAACATTTAAAAATGACTGGTTATTATTCTTTTGAAACCAGCAAATCCCCCAAACCCGAAGCCCGGCGGGTTCGGCGTTTAACGGCCCAATCAAAGGAACTACCCATGGGTTCCACCAGGGTAAACCGAGTCCGAGCCCGGGTAATGCCAGTGTAAAGAAGCTCCCTTGTCAACACCGGGCTCTTGGTGTCGGGCAGCACCAGCACCGTGTGATCAAATTCCGATCCCTGGGACTTATGCACGGTCATGACATACACCGTCTCCACAGTATCCAGACGCGAAGGCAGCACCTTTTTAAGGCTGCCGTCCACCATGGGAAAAACCACCCGGTATATAACTTTTTCCTGGGCAAAGTCCCACACCGGCAAATAGATGCCCACGTCGCCATTCATCAGCCCAAGGGAATAATCGTTGCGGGTGACCATCACCGGGCGACCGGGGTACCAGCCATCAATGCTGGAAATCAATCCCGCACCGGCCAGAATCCGGGTCACGGCCTGGTTCAACCCCTCCACCCCAAAGGGACCTTTTCTCACCACCGCCAGCAATTGAAACTGACCAAACAGCTCCAGCACCTGCCTTAACCACAGGATTTCTGATTCTTCAGTAACCGCACCTTTTTTTAAGGGAGATGCGGCCACCGCTTCCAGATAAACCCGGTATCCCCCTTTCGTTTGATACGCTTCTGATTTGTCAGTGAAATGCGCATTATCATCTCCCCTACCCTTCATTGAATTGAAATGGGGTGATTTGCCGTCCGGCACAACGGCGCTGCTGTCCAACCCATCAAGAACCAGGCGTTGAAAGACCTTCACCTCCAGGGATTCCAGCACCATGCGTTTTATGTCTGTGTACTCGCCCCCATCCTTCTGGAACAGCCCCATACTTTTCCGGGCATCCCCTGCATTCACGGCCCGGGCCAGTGCCCCGATGCCGCTTTTTTCCCCAAATCGATGGCTTTTTTGCAGCACCACAATGTGCTCCTGCATGGGACCTGGCTTTCCCTTAAATTTTTTAAGGGAATATCCCGTGTACTCTTTGGCCCAGTCCATAAACGCCTTGTCATACCGGGGAGGATCTGCATCCCGACACAGGTCTCCCAGCACGGCCCCTGCCTCCACCGATGCCAGTTGATCCTTGTCCCCCAGTAATATCAACCGGGCATGGGCGGGCAAGGCATCCAGCATGGCCGCCATCATCTCCAGATCCACCATGGAGGCCTCATCCACCACCAGAAGATCCACGTGGAGACGGTTCTGGCCATGGTGAACAAAATGCCGGGAGTCCGGACGACTGCCCAGAAGCCGATGAATGGTGGTCACCTCCCGGGGCATATGTGGTTTAATGTCATCGGATAATTGATCCAGGGCGCTTCCCATGGATTCTGTGAGACGGGCCGCGGCCTTGCCCGTGGGGGCTGCCAGACGTATTTTTAAGGGAGATTCTTCCTCCAGGGCCAGGGACTGGAGAAGGGCCAGAACCTGCACCACGGTGGTGGTCTTGCCAGTGCCCGGTCCCCCGGAAATAACGGTGAAGGCATTTCTTGCGGCCACCCCGGCGGCAAGGCTCTGCCAGTGGATCTCCTTTCCCGATGCCTCTCTGGGTGATCTCAGGGAAGAAAAGGCCCAGCTCAGTCGCCAGCTTAAATCAGCGGGTACGGGAAACCGCCGGGCCATGAGTTCCTTTATGGTTCCTGCCACAAAACAGGTGTGTTGCCAGGATCGATACAGGTAAAGCCGGTGGC
>Ga0307929_1000646_pt1 | contig 32482 bp, 28 predicted proteins | sample AceLakmetage1330_FD_203160 | JGI IMG/M metagenome (GOLD analysis project Ga0307929, IMG submission 203160) | Saline water microbial communities from Ace Lake, Antarctica - #1330 | ecosystem: Environmental > Aquatic > Non-marine Saline and Alkaline > Saline | place: Antarctica: Ace Lake...
CTTTAATTTACAAATAAAAAATAACCAAGGATCTTTCTTTCCATGTTTTGTAAGAGCAAAATCTTTCAAAACATTAAAATTAAAACTAATATCATTCCAAATATGACGATTACCAATTGTTTTAACCATTGTAATAATTATAACTCCATCATCTTTTAATAAATCTGAAAGAAGAAGTATGAGTTTGTGAGGATTAAAATAATAAATAACCTCGCTTAAAACTATAACATCAAATTTCTTGTCAGTTTTAAAATCAAAAATCCCAGAAACATGTAAATTAGTGTTTTGAATGGATAAGTCTTTAACTAAGACTTTTGCTTTAGAAATCGCAACATCAGAAATATCCATTCCTGTGTAGTTAGCAAAAGAAAGATGCTTCATTAAAGTCCCATTTCCACAACCAATATCTAAAATCTCAGAATTAGGTTTAAAATCATCAATTAACTTAGCAATGTAAGTATATCTAACTTGTTCAGTTAAAGAATCTAAGCAATCCCATAAACCTACTTTAAACTGATTATCCCACTCAGATTTAGTAATTTGTATAATCATATAAATTAATAATGCGCAAAAGTTTATAAAGATTTTTTATTCTCCAAATATATATGAGCGATAAAACTATACTTCCTTTATTAAATGGAAAAACAAGCGATACAAACCATCATTTATTCAAGGAAGATATTCTTGAAAATGAAACTAGTGAGTTTGAAGTATCTGATGTAATCGCACAACCACAAGCTGCAACTTCAGTATGGCCTTCTGATAGCGATATCCAAATTGAACGAGCATCTTTTGAAGGAGAATTCTTAACAGTAGAAGTAAACAATTTATCATTTGAAAAAATAGGTTTAACAGCTATTGGAGCTAAATATACCCCTGATAATAATGAGAACATAGGATTCGTTCCATCAAGCCAGGTATTAAGTCCTGGAGTAAACATTATAAAAATTCCAGTTGTAAGAAATCCGTATAAATTTGTAATAAGAACAAATAGGAAAACTGGTTCTGGAACAACACGAGATTCCTTAAACTGGTGAAGTAAAACTTCTAAAATTACTCAAATACTATTCTAGTAATAAATATTTATAAACCAGCAAACATTTTTCTTGAAAGTTAAGATGTTATACCTTCCAAAACCAAATTCATGTCACTTACAATGGCACATAACTGAGAAATGCAACTTCAAATGTACTCATTGCTATCTAAATGAAGAATATATTAAACAAGAACTATCAACAGAAGAATGTTATAGAGTTGTAGATCAATTCGTAGATTATTGTATAAAGACAGATATAAAACAACACAGAAATTTAACATTAACAGGTGGAGAACCAATCTTAAAGAAAGACTGGTGGAAAATTCTAGAGTATATTAGCAATTACAAAAAAAAAGGTTTAATTGATAGATTTTACATCATGACAAACGGTTCAACCGTGAATGATGAAATTATGAAAAGATACAAAGATTTAGGCGTAAACTACATGCAAGTAAGCGTAGAAGGTATGGAAGAAATAAATGACCAAATACGTGGAAAAGGTAATTTTAAGAAAGCAATTGAAGGATCAAAAAGCATACTTAGAAATGGTATACCATTATCATTCTCATTAACATTAACTAAAAAAAATATACTCGAAGTTGAACCATTAGCAAGATATGCAGCAAGCCTAGGAATTGGTGGAATGGGTGTAGGAAGAATAACCCCAATAGGAATGGGAGAGCAAATGAAAAAACTAATGCTCACACCACAAGAAACAAAAGAATGGTTTGAAGAATGCGAACGAATAAATCAAAGATTAAAAGATGATGGAATACAGTTCTCAGTTGACTATCATTGCTCTGATGGAATGTATAAACAAATAAGACCAGGCTCAACAGATGGAGCAACAACACATGGATGCTCTGCACCTTTTGATGTTTTTACCTTGCTTCCAAATGGAGATGTAGTGCCATGCAGAAGATTACCAATAGTTGTTGGAAATATTCGAGAAAAAAGCTTCTTAGAAATTCACTATACAAGTAATGAATTATGGAACTTAAAAAACTGGGAAAACAAATCAGATATATGTAAAAAATGTGACTCTGCGACACTGTGTAGAGGAGGCGGAAAATGTATTGCTTATGGATGGTTTGGAACACCTTATGCGCCAGATCCTGATTGTTGGCAAGCATTTGGAAAAGATTTATCACATGAAAAATTTGAAAAGAATCCTAATTCAGACAAAATAACTTATTTTAAAAGATACATAAATAACCTTAGATTTGATTTACCATTAATACCAGATTCTGAAAAGAAGAAAAAAATAAGACCAATCAAATTAGACAAAATAGACAAAGTAAAAGATTCAGAAGTGGATGTGCTAGTTTTCGAACTTGAAGAAAGAGATTTAAATCCAGATTCAGGAAAAAAGATAAAAAAATACTTAGAAGGATTAGATAAAAAAGGAATAAAATACAGATTAGGACACGCATTACCACCATGCATATTTGACATGGAAACTACAAAACAATTTAATCATCAAACTCATAATGTGCCTGCGAGTTGCAGTGAATGTCCAAGTATGTTTCACATTAAAGATAAAAAAATAATATTTTGTAATGAACGTGAAGGACCAGACTACAAATTCATGAATAATGTAGATCAAATAAGAGAATTTTTCTATTTAATGAAAGATTATGATAAACCAAAAGAATTCGATAAATGTAAAACATGCGTACATAAAATGAGAGGCACATGTTTTTATTTGAAAAATTGCCGATTAGAACCAAAAGGAAAATCAGGATTAGAAAAAGTAAAAGTCACATCATGCGGTTGTTAAATTAAACTTTTATTGAGATAAAAAAATGGTTAATCTACTAATAAACTACGAATGTACTGAAAAGTGTAGTTTTTGCTTTCAAAAAGAAGTATCATTTGATAAAATGATGAGTCTTGAAGATTTTGAAAAAGCAATTAATTGGTTTGATAGGCTTGAAGTATTCAAAAAAAATAGAAGAGTATCGATATTAGGCGGAGAGCCAACAATTAATCCAAAACTTAAAGACATGCTTTTACTTTTAAAGAAAAAAGGAATAAAAGCAGTTATCTTTTCTAACTTTATTTTTAATAAAAGAAAAATAAGCATGTTTGAGGAAGTAAAAGATATCATACTTGGATTTGTTGGAACATATAATCCTGAAAGTTTTTACCATAAAGATGAGCGAAAACTTGCAGATGAAAATATTACAAAATTGAAAGAGTTAGGATTTGATGTAAAATTAAGTTATAATATAAGTAAAGATAATTTAGATTATCAATACATATTTGACGCTTGTAAAAAATTTGATATGAAAAAACTAAGATTCTCAACTGCACTACCAAATCCAAATCACACAAATAATTTTCTAAAAGTTGAAGACTTAAAAAAATATGGAACAAAAATAAAAGAATTTGTTAAAGAAGCTAAAAAAAGAAAAATAGAACTAGATTTAGATTGCACATTTCCATTTTGTATTCTAGGAAATGATAAAGAAATAATTGATTTCTTAAGCTATGTTAAAGGAAACACTATTTGTAAAACCGCATTTGATGTAAACCCTGACTTATCATTATATTTTTGTTTACCAAGAGCAAAATCAACAACTATCAAAAATTTATTAGATTATAATAATCTAAAAGAAATAAATGATATATGGAAATTAAACAATGAAGAAGTTAGAAAAAGAAAATATTTGTTTGCAAAATGTAAAACTTGCAAATATCTAATAAGAAATATTTGTCAAGGCGGATGCTTAGAACTTAAAGATAAATATTCAGAAGTAGAAAATTAAAGCCTAAGAGTAAAGTTAAAAGCTCATGAAAACATATAAATAGTAAAGAAGTGTTTTTTCTAAGATGAAAGATTTTGAGAAATTTCTAAATAAGAATTACTTAATAATACTAATAGTAATATTAGCAAGTTTTCTTTATCTTTATGACCTTGATGCTAAAACATTAAATGTTGATGAAGCAGAAATATATTTGGCAGCAACAAATATTGGCGAACATGGAATACCGCTTGGACAATATAATGATTTAACATTTTATGAAAACGCTTACTTGTATAAATCAAAAACAAACGATACAAAATATGAATTTGCCTCAACTAATTATTACAATACAAATAAAATTCTAAAAAAAGGATGGATTACTTATTATCTAACAGCATTTGCAAGTATATTTGGAAATAGTGAAGAATTGCTCAGATTGCCATTTGCATTAATAGCAATTCTTGTTGTCATTGTTTTATTTATTCTAACAAAAGAAATGTTTAACAGAAAAACAGCGCTTATTACAACACTAATATTCGTGTTAAGTCCTAGAATTTTAGAATACGGTAGAATGATAAGATATTATTCACCAATGCTCTTATTTACTTTACTTGTAGCGCTTGTTTTTTGGAGGGCATACCATAGAAAAGACTTGAAATATTATATTTTGAGCGGAATATGTATTGGACTTTTGTTTCACACAAATATCCTAACTAGTTTTAGTTTAGGAATTTCAATAGGAGCATATCATATAATTATAACAAAAAGAAAAACAGGTTTTAATGAAATATTAGCAATTGCTGTTTCTGGCTTAATAACTTTACCATGGTTATTTGGAACAGGTTTTTTTTGGAACATAGCAAGAGAACCAATAAGCAAAATTAATGTGATAGAGTTTCCAATGTCCACATTCATTAATATAACAAGTCAAGGAATGCTTAAACCAATAATGTGGTTAACATTCATTGTTGTGATTGTAATGTTAGTATATAATTATAGAATTAAATATAATAAAAATAAAAAAATAAACAAGAATATAAACAAAAATACTAAGAGTAACAAAAAAATAAGCAATAAAACATTAGTTGATAGAATTAAAAAATTCTTAGATGTAGAAGATACACAAAAATTATACTATGTGGTGTTTATATTTTTAGGACTAATAATACTGCCAACAATATTATCACCTACAAGTTCATATGAAAAAAAACTATTTATTAGCACAATACCATTTATCTTAATGTTGATTGGATTTTTGTTTAATAAAATATTGGATCAAATAAAAAATAAATATTTGAGTGTAATAATTGTCGTATTAATTGTATTTGTTAGCATATTTAATGCCAGCGCATACATGGATGGGCAAGACCCTCTTAAAATAAAAGAACCTTATATTGATAGTGATAGAATTCATTATCAAGAGTTAAATTTAATACTGAATAATTGGTATGAGAATGGGACTGAAATTTATAATAATGAAAATCATTTCTCAACAACATTTTATACAGGAAAAGAAACTCAAAAAATTTGGCCAATAAAAAAAAGTTATCTTGATGCAAACAATAAAGACTTTATCTTAATTATAAGCGAGCCAATAGATTCACAATGTAAATTCTTTTTTCAATATCTTAACACAGACCAATATTGTGAAAATAATAAGAACTATTTAGATTTAATAAAAAATTGTGAAGAACAAACACTAAAAGACAAAACTAAAGTTTATTTTTGCAAAAGTAAGAAACAATTAGAATTTAATAATTATTTAGGATTAAGTACAAATGATTTTCCTAAAAACAATCCGCCTGATTTTATTTGGAATCAAGAACCATTTCCAGTAAAGATTGAATTGAACCATTTTGGAGAAGAAATCATTTCAAAAGTAAAAATAATCTATACTGGAGAATTTGCAACAGAAGCATTTGATAAGGACCAGATAGAAAAAGAATTCATAGAGAACGTGAAAGGAGTTAAGTTAGAAAATGATGGATTTGTTATAACAAGCAAATTATATGATTTAGGATTATTAGAATATAATAGAAAACTTTTGAATAAACAAAAACTTCTTAATGCTAGTATCAAAATTTGTTATCCATATAAAACAAGTATAAGAGTTGAGATTTGTAAAGATAGAAAAGAAATATGTAATATAAGTAACAGTGCAGCGCCCTTAATTGCAAGCAATATACAATTTGATAAACTAAAATTAATGTTTGCACTTGATAATAAAGCAGAAGGAATAATAGGATCATATAATGAATGCAATAGTAGCACCCCTTCAAAACAAATAAAAGTTCAAAGCACGAGTTTTATATGCGAAGCAAATAAAATGAACTTTGAGTGTCAAGGAATAAGCGACAAGATAGAACTTAGTAAGGTATTAAATATAAACATAAATTATGATTATCAACAAGAATTCAAAAAATCAATAATGATAAGAAGTAAAGAAAAAAATGAAAACGACTACCAAAACTATCTTAAAAATAAGTAGCATAATTATAGCATTAATACTGATCATAATCTTAATTATTAGTTCTAAAAATAAGGTTTTTATTCCTGAAAGTTTAATCTTGGACTCTGGAGAATTTGAAATAATGACTGAAGAGAATTTTATCTCATGTCAAATAGACTGCACATTAAACGATGGAATATTTCATGAAGAATGTCTTGGCTTTAATGGATGCGAAGGAACAGATTATTATAAAGATAAAGCATACTGTGAACAAGATTTAGATTGCGTGACTGATTTAGGTTGCTGTCTTAATATTTGTGATGATAACATTGAAACTTGCCACAATATAAGATACTGTCAAACATCAAATAAACAATATGTAGATGCACATAAATTCAGTTGTGAAATGAACGGAATTACATGCACATTATCAAGTGAATGTAGAGAGATGAATAATGCGAAGTGCGTTCATAATAAATGTAGAATTATAGATTAAGATTAATTATGCTAAAAAATATTATTTTCTATTCTTTAGAAGGATTACAAGAAGTTGTTAAAGCAATACCATAATCTCCAAAAGGAAGAGCAACTTCAAACAAAAGATTCTTTGTTTCATTTGGACCAATAATGAATTCTTCTGTTATAGGATCATCATCAGGAAAAGATAATTTTAAAGAACAAACTAAAGTTTTATCAAAACTATTTAAAGCAGTTAAAGATAAAGAATCAAATTCTAAATCAGTTTCATCTGCATGTATAATTTTTACATTACTAAGAGAAACATCATAAGATGAACATGCAACTAATGAAAATAGTAATAAACACAAAACTAAAACTAAACTAATTCTTTTCATAAATAAAAGTAAAGAAATTAAGATATAAAAATGTTCCCTATAAATCAATATTAATAAGATAATTAGCTAAAAAAACGAATAATTCAAATTTAAACTCAAAAATAAACGCTATTTCATTTTTGGAAAGTTAAATCATTCGAAAAAACGAATAATTTAAATTTGTAGAAGAAGAATAAACTCACATATGAGGTTTGAGACTAAGATAATTCTAATAATAAGCTTAATATTAGTATTAAGTTCCAGCGTTACAGCATTAGGTGTTGGGCCAGTGTATACTAACCTTGAATTTGAACCAAATTTTGAAAAAGAATATACTTTCTCAATATATAATGATGAAAATGATGCGTTTAAAGCAATAATAAAAATTGAAGGAGAGCTTGCAAGTTATATTAGTATTAATACAACCGAAGAAATATTTGAAGAGACAGACTCTAATAAAAAAGTAAAACTTTCTTTAAATCTGCCAAGAGATATGGTGCCTGGAAAATATAATTCTGAAATTACTATTACAAGAAATATGGCACCAAAAGGGATGATAGGATTACAAACTATAGTATCGCATAAATTAAAATTAACCGTTCCTGCACATGGAAAATATATCTCTGAGGACATAGTTGAAGGAAAAGATAATATTAGTTTAGAAATAACAAATATAGGATTAAAGACTATCACTCAAGTAAATTTTATCAATACTATTTATGATGAAGAAAATAAATGGGTGCAGGAAAATAGTATTACAGAATTTGTATCTGATGAAATATTCACTATTTTAATACCTAAAGAGCAAAGTCCAGGAATATACACCCACGAATTATACATCAAATATGATGAACTTGAGAAGAATAATAGTTTTAAGATTACAATTGGAGAATTAAAAGTTGAGATACTTGATTCAAAATTAGAAAATTCTAAGTTAAATGAAATTAATGAATTAAAAACAGAATTAATTGCAGATTGGAATCAAGAATTAAAAAATTTACGAATTGAAGGAATATTAAAACAAAATGGCAAAATTGTAGAGTTAATGTCAGATATAAAAACTAACGAATTTGATTTCTATAAACAAACAATACAAAGTATATATCTTAATGCTGAAAAACTAGCTAAAGGGGAATATGATTTAGAACTAACTGTATTTCAAGGCGAAAACATACTTGGATCAAATACCTTCACAGTAGTATTAAAAGAAGAAGAAATCACAATTAAACAAAAATCAAACTTAATTACAATAATACTAATACCAATAATTCTAATAATCTTAGCAGCGTTTATTTATATTGAATCTAAGAAAATTATAGCTAAAAAAAAGAAAAGTATAAGAGAAAAACATCAAAAAGAACAAGAAGAGCTAAACAGAAAAACTAAAGAAAGTAAGAAGAAAGTGAAGAATAAGAAAAATAAGAAGACATCAAAGGAAAAAATAGTTATAAAAAAGAAAAAAAATGATAAGAGTAAAATTAAGAAAGTAAATACTAAAAAAACATTGAAACAAGCAAAAAATAAACCGATATCAAAAAATATCAAAACAAGCAGAAAAGCAGGAAGCAGAATAAAAAAGAAACCAAGTAAAAATATAATTAATAAGAAAACTATAGCTATAAATAAACAAAAAAAACAAAGAACACCGAAAAAGACAAGAAGATAAAAATAAGAAAATAAGTAAAAAGACGACAAAAAACAATAAAAACACCATTAATAAGGGGAAAAAATAGGAAACTTTAAATAGTAAAAACCTTAAAAAATAGAATTAAAATCTTAATTGAAAACTAAAATGACAGGCGAAATATCAAAACATACAATAACAGTCCTAGTCATTCTTACAGTAATAATATCATTTTTAGGAACGTGGACTGTAATGAATGCTGTCAGTGAAGTACCTACTGACAATGGAGATGGAGTCAATAATGCTAACCCGGCAAACTTAGCTGGAAAAGTATCCTTAAATGTGGAACCTAACGAACCTGTTGCTATAGGCTCTGGTCAAGTTAGTTTGGGAATAAATTAATAATAATAATCTATGAGGTATAAAAAAAATGGAAGAACATAACAAAACATTAGCACTTTTACTTGTTGCGGCAATCGTTGTATCATTAGGAGGTACAATTGTAAGCTTAAACAAATTAGGACAATTTGAAATAAGTTCAGTAACTGGACAAGTTACACAAGGAACAGCAACAATCAATGTATCATCAACATCAACAATCAACTTAACAGATACAAGCATTGATTTTGGAACTGGAGCATTAACCACTGGGGTACAAAATTGTACGATGTATTCAAACGGAACATATCCAACTACAGGAATGGAACCTGACACTTGTGGAACTTGGGACTGGGGCGTAGCTGACTATATTGTTATTCAAAATGTAGGAAGTTTGGACGTAACAGTTGAATTAGGATCAGACGTTGCAGCAGCAGCATTTATTGGTGGAACATCACCAGCAGCAGGATATATGTGTTATGACCCATCAGATTGTTGTTCTGGAGCTTTACAAGATACATGGTTAGACTTTACTGGAGCAGGCGGACAACCGTGTGCAATAGGATTAGATACAACTGATAACGAAGTTTACATGTATGCTTATGTAAGAGTTGGAACAGAAACTTCAGGTCAGAAGACTGCAACTTTAACATTCGCAATTGCATAAACTGAAATCATAATTTTTTTATTTTCTTATTTTTATTTTTTTAATACAATTTAAAATAAAATGATAAAACAATTCTTAATTTTAATCTTAATTACGCTTGTTGTAAGTAGCTTTGCCACTGCAATGGGTTTTGGAGAGACAGAAAAGGCATTCCACATATTTGAGCCAGGATTTACAAAAACTTACACTTATTATCTAATCCCGACTGTATCAATACCTATGAATTACACTCTAGAGCAAAAAGGACCACTTGCAGAGTATATACATGTAGAACCTGCCAATATGAAGTTTTATGATATTAAACTTGGAGAAAGACCTGTAATCACTGCCAGAGTAGATTTTCCTGCAAGTATGAATCCAAATTCCATCGAACCAGGACTATATGATTCACTTATATATATGGAAGAAGAGACAGGAATTGGGGAAGGAAACTTTAAATTAAAAACAGGCGCAAACATACACCTCAAAACACTAGTATTATTTGATGGGAAATACTTATCAGAACCAAAATTAGAAGTTGAAAGTGTTAATGAATACAAACCAATAAACGCAAAATTATATTTCTTTAATTATGGAAGAGAAAGAATAAACTCAGTTTATGCAAAAATAGATGTATATAATCAAAATGATGAATTAAAACTAAGTTTTCAAACAAATAGTATTTCTGCAGACTATACAGAAGAAGAAAAAGAAGTTAAAGGACAATCAAATGAAGGACTTGCAAGTGGAACATATAAAGTAAAAGCTACAGTTTATGCTGATGAAGAAATAAAAGAAACTGATTACGTAAAATTAAAAGTAGGAAATATGAGAGTTGACGTGAATAGTTACACAAATAAACTTGAAAAAAATAATATAAACTTATTTGAAATAGAAGTTCAAAGTTTTTGGAATGATCCATTAGATGATGTATATGGAATTGTAACTATTAATGGAAAGGACGTAAAAACACCAACAACAGGACTTAATCCATGGGGAAGAACAACAATCTCAGCATATATTGATACTAGAGAAATGCAAGAAGAAGAGCAAGATTTAACAATTAAACTTTATCAAGATGGAACACTAATAACAACAAAAGAAGGAACTATAAACCTAGTTGATAAAATAGAAGGAGAAAATACACCCTCTAACACGGCTGGGTTTTCAATAACTGATGAAAAAAAGAGCACATTAGATCCTATGACTTTAATGATAATTTTTGGAGCTATAATAATAGTTCTAGCTATCTTTAACGTAGTATTAATGATGAGAAAAAAGAAAAAATGAAATTATCAAAACTAATAATGATACTAGCAATCATAATATTGCTAACAATAGGAATAAGCACAATAATATATTCAAATTACAAAGTAAAAGATGTAATGACCCTTGAAATGAGCACAGGAATTAGATTTGGCGGCATAGGAGTTACAAAAGATACAGACGGCTTAAGATTTGGAATGGCACCACCAGGAAGTAATCTGTCAAGATCAGTAAAGATTACTAACCCTTACGATAAATCAATCAAAGTAAGTATTGGATTCTACGGTGAAATGGAGAATATGACTCGAGCAGAGCCAAATGACTTATTATTAGGTCCAAATGAAGGCAAAGATGTCATGTTCATCACATATTTACCACCAGGTGAAGAAGAGATAAATTTCACTGGATATACTAAGATTTTCTTTCTACGACCATAATTTTTATATACTCGAGAGTAGATTAAAAGTTAGAGTAAATGAATAGAGATAGTTTCATTAAGTTTTTATTAATGCTTTTCCTAGTGTTAACAGTAACACAAGTAAGCTATTTGTATATTGGAACACAACATATAGAGTACAAAATTCTAACAGCAGGAAATGCTGTATATAATGCTGAAGTTTCTATTGGAATTTGCGTAGATAAAGTTCCAACCATAATTAATACAACTTGCCCAACAAATATATCAGGAGGGCAAAATATTACTTGTAATTTTACCGCAAATATAGATTGGAATGTAACCTTCTTTAATAGCGATACAGGCGTACCGTTTCATATGATAAATGATTCAACAGGGGAATTCAGAATTACAACTTTTGAAGGAGAAGCAGATAATCACTGTCATTTACTTGGAAATTATGAATTCTTTTTATGGGCTGACACAGATAATACTTGCGGGGAAGATGTTAATTTTTATATTTACCCCTTAGAAATATATGAAGAAAATGATGCACCAATATTTAATAAAACAATTCCTAGCATGACAATCTCAGCCGGAACAGACGTGGGATTATTTGATTTAAATAATTATTTCTATGAACGTGATTGTGGACAAGAATTAACATACAGTGCATCAGCAGGAAGCCAAATATTTATAGTAATAGTTGGTACTGGAACATTTCTTGCACATTCTGATGTGTGTGGAATTAGTGAACAATTCACGTTTACTGCTATTGATCCATACAATTTAACAACCACTAGCAATATTGTAACAATCGATACTACTTGCGAAGATGGACCAGAAGCAGCAGCCGCAGACAGCGGAGGAAGTGGGGGAAGTGGAGCTGGAAGTTTTTTACCAACCATTTTATGCACTTCATTATGGGAATGTACAGATTGGAATGAATGTAGCAAAAAAGGAGTACAAATAAAAAACTGCTATGATGCTGGAGGATGTTCAGACAAAATATACACTTATTATCAAAATTGTACTTACCATGATCCTAATGATTGTATTGAAGAGTGGGAATGTACTGCATGGGACGAATGTAGATATGATAATACTCAAACAAGAACTTGTACTGAATTAAGCGCATGTAACACAGAAAACAATCAACCCGCAATAATACAAGATTGTACCTATATCCCAACATGTAATGACGGAATACAAAATCAAGGAGAAATAGGAATAGACTGCGGAGGACCATGTTTACCATGTGATACAATATATAGTCCCACACCTATTGAAAAAAAGATAATCCTTTCAACAGCGATGTTATTGGCTGCGTTCCTAATATTATCACTATTATTAGTCTATAAATATTTTCATAAAAGCGTTAATATATTCATATTGAGAATGATTCTAGGATTTATTGAAAAAAAGAAAAAGAAAATCCTACTAACAAAAGATAAAGCAAAGAAAATTCTTGATGAATTAACAAAAATACAAAGAACAATTAAAAATGATAATCTAAAAAAGAAAGCAGCAGAATTAGGCATAGTAGGAAGAAAATTTATTGTTGCAATAACAGGAATGGACTTAACTTTCACTAAAGAAACACTTATACTTAAACTTGAAAAGAAAAATAAAATTAAAGATGTCATGTCTAAAGTTGTATTATCCTTATTCTATAGATTTAGATTCTTAGAAACTACTAAAGGAAAAGTATTCAAAAGTGATTTACTAATTACAATTGAGGAAATTAGAGAATTAATAAGAATGGTTAGTAATGTTGAAATAATTAATAAAGGAGTTGAAGTGAAAGAATTAGCCATAAAAAATAAAGACTCAGCGTCAGTTGTTATTAAAAAGCAAATATACAATACTTACATTAGTATGCATTTTGATAAATTAGAAGTAAGTAAGTTAAAATATACTGAATTAATGAAAGAATATGAAGATTTAGAAGATAGAGAAAAAGATTATTTCTACGATGACTTAGTAAGAATGTTTAATGAGATAAAATATCTAGTTAGCATTTCTAAATAAGACTTATTTGTTTATTTATTTATTTGAAAACTTAATTCTTTATTAAGATTATTTCTCAATGCAACTTAGACTAAAACCAATGCAAAATAAGTTGATGTAATTTTAATTCTATCAAATTTACTTTCAACAGTGATTAAGTAAATAATTAATAAGCTCCAGAACCAAAACATTCAACCAGAGAATTATCAAGTCTAATTCCACAAACAAAATCATTGTCAGCATGAACATAAGAATAAGCATCATCTGAAACAAAAGAAGGATTATTAGAAAACATACCAAATCCGTTAGAAGTGCTCGCCCAACAAATAATTTTTGAATCACTAGATCTTAATGCACAAATATAATGAATTCCACTCGATGTCTCCACTCCACCTGAGAATCTACCTGAAGCCTCACCTATACTAACATCTGAATAAGTAACACCTTGATCAGCAAAAATATCAGACCTACTAACTTTATTTCCACGACAAATAAGTTCAGAATCTGAAGAACGAATACCACAAACTGCATCGTTATCAGCATTAATTGTCAAGAAAGAAGAAGTATCATTAGTCAAAGTAGGAATATACATATTATTATCACCAAAACCAAAACCCATTTGACCATATCTATTATTTCCCCAACAAAGAACACGAGAATCACTAGAACGAATACCGCAAGAATGATAATTACCAGTACTAACAGTTGAGAACGATTCATTACTTGGAATCAACATTGGAATTTTCGAAAAACCTTGACCCTCTCCATTACCTAATGAACCTTGATAACCGCTTCCCCAACAAAGAACACGAGAATCATTAGAACGAACACCACAAGTTGCACCACCCATACTAATAGATGAATAAGCGCTATCGTCACTAGTTAAAGTAGGAATTAAATTATTTGAATCTCTATCACCATCACCCATACGTCCAAAACGCCCATAACCCCAACAAAGAACACGAGAATCACTCTCACGAATACCACAAGCAGATGTAGCAGTTACACTAATACTAGAATAAGCATCTACATCGCTAGTTAGAACAGGAATATCACTACTTACTTCGCCACCATTACCTAAACGACCATAAGAACCGCCACCCCAACACATGACACGAGAATCGCTCTCACGAATACCGCAAAAATTACCTGAGTTACCATCAATCATACTAAAAATAATTTCACCAGTATTATCTGGAGGAGGTGGGATATCACAAGTGAATAAACAATTGTTTTCAAAATCTCTTGTTACAACACTACCATCATCACAAGTAAAAGTATCAAAATAACAACCGATAGTATAAGTTGGGACTAAAGCATCCTGATTATAACCATTACCAATGTGTCCAGCATGACCACTTCCCCAACAAGATATGTGGCCATCAATATTTAATCCACAAGAATGATACCAGTTAGCACTAACATCAGAATAAGAAGAATTGTCAGAAGTTAAAGTTGGCGTATTATAATGATTATCAAGAGTACCATCACCAAGTAATCCCTTATCAGAAGTGCCCCAGCATAAAACACGACCATCACTCTCACGAACACCACAAGAATGATGCCAAGAAGCAACAACATCAACATATGCAGAATCATCATTAATACCTACTGCATGATATTGATCACTACCCCAACAATGAATACGAGAATCGTTAGAACGAATACCGCAAGAATGATGAGTCCCTGCACTAACAAGAGAATAAGAAGAAGTATCAGTAGTCAAAGTAGGAACTAAATTACTTCCATAACCACCATCACCTAATTTACCAAAAGGTCCACGACCCCAACAAAGAACACGAGAATCATTCTCACGAATAGCGCAAGAATGTTGATTGCCAACACTAAGATCCGAGAAAGAAGAAGTATCACTGATTAAAACAGGAACAACACTATTGGATTCATTACCAGTACCTAAATGACCACCAGCACCATCACCCCAACACAAAATACGACCATCATTTCTAAGTGCACAAACAAAACCATTTCCAGTACCAATACTCAAATAAGAAGAATTATCATCAATTAAAGTAGGATAACGTGTTGTTCCACCCCAACAAAGAATATGACCATCAACTTCACGAATACCACAAGAGATAGAAGAATATGCATAACCTGCACTAACACTAGAATAAGCAGAAGTATCAGCTGTTAAAACAGGGTTTGGACTAGCAGCAACAAACCCATTACCTAAACTATAAGCGGAACCAGATCCCCAACACATAACACGAGAATCACTAGAACGAATAGCACAAGAATGATGCATACCAACACTAAGACTTCCTTCTTCAAAAGTATAACTTTCAGCAATAGGACCATTGCCCATAACTACAACAGTTTCTTCTTCATCAGAACCGATATTATTATCACCACCATCAACGCCACCATTATCAGTGTCATTATCACCAATATCATCACCAGAATCAACATCAGAATCAACATCAGAATCAACATCAGAATCAACATCAGAATCAACATCACCCTGACCAAAATCTTCAATAACTAAAGTAGTTTTAATCTGATAAACATCATCAGTCGCCCACTGAAAAGTTCTAACATCAAGCTTGTAAGCCCAAACATAAACGTCATACTCACCAGGAACTAAATTAGTAACTTGGTTTAAAGTTTCATAAGAAAGAATTCCAGTAACATTAGGATGAGTACTATAAGCCACAGTCCAAAAATTAGTTTGCTGACCAAAACCATTAGAAACTTTATCACTAGTTTCCATATCGCCAAGATAAATGTTTTTATAACCAGCCCAAATACCCTCAGGAAAAACTGCAAAAAATTCAACATCTTGATTTACAGAATTTAAAACTACAGGAGAAATCTGAACATCATCATTAGAAATAATTATAGTTGCATCACCAACAGGAGCGCCAGGAAAGGGCGGCAACTCAACATCACAAGCAGTAAAAGTAAAAACTAATATTAACAAAATTGATAATAATAATTTATTCAATAAACCCATCCTCTTAATCAGTTATTAGAATAAAGAATATAAAAAGTTATTGATTAAAAAAAAATGATGATTTAGAAAACTTAATTTTTTCTTTTGATTAAATCTTCCGATTTTTAGTTATAAATCTGTTCCAAATTAAGAATTAACTCACAAATTGTATTATGAAATTACTATCAATTTATTAATAATTTAAATGACAAAATTTATATAGTGAAAACGTAAGTTATATAATTAAGATAAATTAGCACACTTATGCAACTTAGCTAAGTAAGATAAGTAAACTAAGTAACATAACTTATTAAAATGGTAAATATCAACATAAAAATACCAGAAGAAGTACATAAAAAAATAAAAGTTAAAGCAGTATTAGATGACAGTACACTAAAAGATCAAGTTATAACAATTCTAAATAAAAAATTCTCAAATAAAAAAAAATCCTGAAATGACAAACATCAATATAGAAATCCCGGATGAACTGCATAAAAATATCAAACTAGAAGCAGTCATGAAAGGAGTTACAATTAAAGAACTTATAATTAATACACTAAAAGAAGAGGGCAAAAAATGAACGCTAAAACAATACTGGGAATATTAGTATTTGTTTTAGTAATAGCTACAATCGCCCAATCAATACAATTTGATCAAAACCCATGGCTCACAAATGCGAATAACGATAATATAACAACAACAAGAACATCAGATAATATATATTGTAAATGGACTGCCCCTCTTGACGCGATAAGTGCAGATTTATTTTGGTACAAAGATAATGGAAGCGGGTTTGTTCCATATGCAAATATCACAGGAATAGATCCACACCCAGGAGAAGTTTATTGGCCAAGTATAGATCATTATTTTTTAACAGAAGAAGATAATTGGAAGTGTACAGTCATTATTTACAACTCAACTAACACAAGCATAAATGATACAGGGTCATCAGAAATATATGTAGGATACGATCCAAATGTATACACATCGCAAAATGAACTTGGCCCATATATTCAATTAGACAGTTCTTATGATTTTGTTGAAGATAGAATTTATTATGCGATTTGGAATACAACAGTGCCAGATAGTGTAGATGATAACTACGAAGTTAGTGGAACAATGTGCACCGAAACAGAACAATCAACCCAAGGAGAAGCAACTTGTTATCCGGATAATGAAGATTTAGGATTAGATAAAAATATCTCATGGGATGTAAATTTAATATACTCATATAGACACAGCAGAGGAACACAAGAACACACAATAACATATACTATACTACCAGTTAATGATGCGCCAGAATTTAATGTGAGCGATATTACTAAAAATCAAACAGAAGGGTGGCACACACCAAATGCAACAATAATTTTTGTAGATGAAGAAGGAAACCCAGTCTATAAAGAAAACGTAAGCATAGAAGTTGATGATGTAAGATTTAATAGTTTTTGCGATTATGAAATAAATGGTAATCAACTTGAATTTGATTGTAATTCAACAGAATTAGATGTGGGAAATTATTCAATAAATATAACTTTAACAGATAATCCACCATTAGATAACGGGTTTGGATTAGTTCCTGCAACGTCAGTGAAAAAGAATTTTGTACTAAGAATAACTAGAGTAAATCTTTTGCCAAATATAACAAGCATTAGCAATGATACAGCATATCAAGGAGATATGTATAGTTTAATCATAAACATTACAGACTATTTTGATAATACAACATTTAACGTAACCACAGTTCCAGGAGAATGCACAGTAGACAACCCATGGACAAACTTTAATGTCGCATCATTTGTTACAGGAAGTGGCGACAATACCACAACTTATGGAATGGCTAATTGGACTGGAATCTTAACAAACTCACACATCGCATGTAGAAATTTGACCATAAGAGTAGAGGATCAAACAGGAGGAATGACCACTGAAAATGTTTACCTACCTATAATAAACGTTAACGATCCACCAAGAATAGAAAACTACAGCAACGGAATAAACATAATGAATTTGACCGCTTATTATTTAGCAGATTTTTATTATGAAATAAATGTTACCGACTTAGATTTACTTGTTGCAAACACAGAAGGAATAGATAATTTTACTGAAGCATTAACATTTTCTTCAAGTACAGAATGGTTTAATGAACACATTGATTCAAATACAGGAATAATAAATTTTAGCGATATTAATCAAACACCAGACAATTACACTTTAATAATAACCGTATCGGATAATTATGAATTACCAGTAACAGATTGGGTGGAAATTAACTTTGAAATAAAACCAAATAACATGCCCTCATTTACAAGAGAATTTTTCTTTAATGATAGTTGTTACGAATATGATGAACTAAATTATCCAAGTAGTTGTTATTTTAATTTAAGTAATTATATCTTTGATTTAGATTATCCACTAGATAATATAACTAATATATCAGACGATTCAGATTTCTTTAATTTTACAAACGAAGGAATAATAGAATTTAATGCCACGCAAGAACTAGTTGGAATACATGAATTCAACATTACAGCAAGAGATAGTAGAGGAGCCACGAACACAACTTTAATGACTCTATATATTAGAAATACAAATAATAAACCAAATATAACTTATATTTACGAACCAACAGGAGCAAATGGATTGTATTATAATAAAACATTACAAAATGAACTAGCAATAGAAGTATATGATTTAGATGAAAATTTAAATGTTACAGACAATGTTAGCGATTTAAGATATAACTATGAAAGTTTAAGTTTTACATGGGTTGATAATGAACTAGGACAAAATTTATCAGAATATGTTAGCATAATTAATAGAACCCTAATTATTAACACAACAAAATTAGTCAATGGAAGTTTACTTGCAACTGGATCATACAGCATCAACATAACAGTAACAGATAATTATTATATCTGGACAGGCGGACAAAACAATTCAGAAACAGATATGTACATTTTTAATTTTAATGTGAGTGCACAATCAGACAAACCAGAAATAACAGCAGTATACCCTTATGGAGTATTAATATTTGGAGAATATGGCAATGTAGACGACTGGTTAAATATTAGCGACGACACATATAACACACATCTAAGAATACGTGAAACAGAGAGTATATTTTTTAACGTGACAGTTAATGATTCAAATTCAGAGTCACTAAGTTACAACTGGTATTACGATAATGAACTACTCTTAAATAACACTATTAAAAATTTTAATTCTACAGTAAATATACATGCAGGAAACAAATCCTTAACATATGAGTTTGGATACTTTGAAGCAATGAATGTAAATGAAACAGATCATGAATTAAGATTAGAAATTATAGATGGAGACGATGCAACTGAAACAGATGAATTCACTTGGTTAATTGAAGTAGTGGATTTTAATAGACCTATAGAATTTAGAGATATTGATGATATAGATATAAACGGAGTTGTAACTAAAACAGGATTCCAATTATTCGAATGTGACAACCGAATGGGAATGTATGATCCAGATGCAGATCCAAATGGAGATGGAACTATAAACTGCAGTGAAGTGGGATTAGTCCCATACGCGCCAAGATATATATTTGACAACAATACAGGATCAAATGATGAACAAGTATCATACTGTCAAGGAAAAGTAACTATAGATGTATCAAATCCATTCACTAACGCAACAGGTGCAGTATCAGGAATAATGGGACATGGAATATATGGAGACCCAATAGAAAATGGAACTTGTTATATTAGACTAAATATAAGTGATGGAAAAACTTCAGCTACCAGCAATTTAATAACAGTTAATGTGATAGTTCAAGATGAAGCAGAATCGCCTGAATCAAACATACAACAAACTAGCGGAACCAGAACAATAACTAAAACTGAAACAGTAAACGTACCAATACCGCAAGAAAGAGATAAACCAGTATATATTGATATTGTAATGCCAGAAATGGTAACAGTTTATGAAAACAATTCAATCCTAATTCCATTAAAAGTTACAAATACTTGGAACGATACAGTATACGGAGTAAACTTAAGTTATGAAGTAAATGACAGTTTAAATTACACTATAACATTTGGAAAAAATTCATGGTTCAAAATAGAGCCAGGACAAATAATAAACACATCAATAACAGTAGATGGATACAGAGTTGGAGGAGTTTATGAAATAACAATTTTTGGAAACGTAGAGGATCCAGAATATAGAGATTCCGCAAAGATTTATTTAAATTCAGTAGAACAAACATCATCAGGAGCACAACTAAGAACACTAGTTAGATTCGCAAGAGATTTACTGAAAAAGAATAAAGAATGTCAAGAATTAGGCGAAATACTTACAGAAGCAGAAAAAGATGTTGCAGCAGGAAATGTACTTGAAGCATTGGGAAGATTAGATTCAGTAGTTAATGGTTGTAAATATTTAATTAGTAAAGAGCAAATTATAGAGTCACCAAAAAGCATAAGAGATTTACATTTAAACATAAAACCAGAATATTTAACTTATGCAGGAATAATATCTGCAATTATATTCTTCACAATAGGATCTGTGTCACTAGTAAGAAACTTGAAACGAAAAGAAGAAGAATAAAATTATGACCATTTATTTTTTATTTAGTTATTAAAATAAATTCTTTAACAACTTATAAATAAAATCACATCAATAAAAATCTAGTTAAAAATTTAGAACATCAACAATATTTATTCTGAGTCGGACTTATTAATTAAATCATAAAGCACCATTAAGCGTTCATAATAGGCAATTTTTTCATCTGCAGTTAAGAATTGGTACTTTGACATGGCAGACTTGTAAAGCATTGCAGCACTAGGAACATCATCATTATCCAAGCTTAAGTAAATTTTTTCAATAAGACTATTCAAATCAATATGACTTTCTAAAGCCTCATCAATAGGAACTAAGGAAGTTGGCTGGTTAGATACATCAATTGTTTCTTCAATTTTAGTTTTAACTTTGTTCTTAGATGCACCTTGTCTCAGCAATAAAGATCTTAAATAATCATGTAATTTTGTTTTAATACTTTTAAGTAAAATAACATTAACAGATTTTTCTACAAAACTAGGAATTAATAAATAATCAAGATAACCTTTAAACTCAGTTAATAAAACTCTTAATTCATCTTCAGTATACTTAACATCTGCATACTCAAACAAAAATATTTTATCTACAAAGTTAAAAAAATCCGATCGAATAGTATATGGAAGATACATATTTTTTAATTCTTCAAATAATTCATCTTTTGTAAATTCATAATCAATTTTTAGATAACGCTTAAGAAACTTTTTAACAGTTTTATAGACTTCTTCTTCAGTAATCCAATTCTTAGAAAGGAAATAATTAACATCTCTTATGGTGTCTTTTCTTAACAGTACTTTTGAATCTAGCTCACCTATTTTTCCCTCTTCCATGTATGAATTATATGAACAACAGCTATTTAAAATATTCGTTTTCAAGAATAATTATCAGACATATAAAATACTTAAAAAAAATGTGTTACTCTTTGAAAGTAAGTGAAAAAGTTTTTTATATGAACAGTGTAATAAAGGTAATATGAGAGCAATTTCTAGCAAAAAAGTACACGAAAATAGAGAATTAGATAAAGCAATAAAAGATATAAATACAAAGATCGATGCAACAAAAGTAGAAATAAGAAAGATTTTAATCGGACAAGAAGAAGTACTAAATTCGTTATTTGAAGCAATACTTGCAAATGGCCACGTACTTGTAGAAGGTATTCCAGGAACAGGAAAAACATTACTTGTAAGAACACTATCAAAAGTATCAGGAAGTATGTTTTCAAGAATTCAGTTCACACCAGACTTATTACCAACAGATATTCTTGGAATTACAACTTATGAAGAAGGAAAAGGATTCTATACAGTAAAAGGTCCAATATTCTCAAATTTCGTATTAGCGGATGAGATTAACAGATCACCACCAAAAGTACAGTCAGCATTATTAGAAGGAATGCAGGAAAGACAAGTAACAATTGGTAAAGAAACATTCAAATTGCCACACCCATTCATGGTAATGGCAACGCAAAACCCACTAGAACAGCTAGGAACATATAAACTTCCAGAAGCGCAAGTAGATCGGTTTTTATATAAAATCATAGTAAAATATCCTAGCCCAGAAGAAGAATTAAAAATTCTAAATACAAACATGACCACTCATAAGTTTGATGACTTTAACTTACTGCCAAAATTATCTCCTGCAGATATAATACATGCTCAAGAAATTGTTAAAAAAGTTTATTCAGATACCAAAATAGAGAAATATATTATAAGAATTGTAGACGCAACAAGATATCCACAAAAATATAATGTTGAAACAGGAAAATTCATTGAATATGGAGCATCTCCTCGTTCGAGCATCAGTTTGTTCATAGCATCAAAGGCAAGAGCTGTAATGCATAAACGATCTTATGTCACTCAACAAGATGTAAAAGAAGTTGCGAGAAATGTATTAAGGCACAGAATATTAATCAATTTCGAAGGAGAAGCAGAAAATATTACTTCAGATATGATTGTTGATGAACTACTCAAAAAAGTACCTATTCTATAACTAAAATGGCAATAACAAAAAATATTCCCTTTTTTGGAATTCTTAAAAATAGGGGGTTCTAATTTTGTCAATAAAAGAGCTAAAACTAGATCTTCTAGGTAAAATAAAGAATCCAGATTTTCAAGTCCGAAGGAGAATGCTCTCTAGAATTTTAGAAGGAGAATTTGCTGCAAGTACAAAAGGACAAGGAATAGAATTTACAGGATATAGAAAATATACTTATGGAGATGATGCAAGCCAAATAGACTGGCCTGCAAGTTTAAGAGCAAAAAACACTATGATTAGAGAGTTTGAACAGTATAGAAACTTTCAAATCTTTGTTATGTTAGATGTATCAGATAGTATGATATTCTCTTCAACAGAACAATTAAAATGTGAATATGCTGCAGAAATGGCATTCTCAATAGTATATTCAGTGGTTAACTCAGGAAACAAAATAGGATTATCCATGTTTAATGATAAACTAATCACAAAGAGAATACCAAGTTCAGGAACAAAGAATTATTACCAAATACTACAAGATTTAACAAATCCAAAAAATTATGGTGGACAATTCGATATGAAGAAACCACTAAACCAAGCAAGAGCACTGTTATTTGATAAAAGTTTAATAATAATTCTATCAGACTTTATTGGAGTAAAAGAGAAATGGAACAATTACATAGGAATGTTAACACAAGAATATGAAGTATTAGGAGTTATGATAAGAGACCCTAGAGATTTTGAAATACCAAAAGATGCAGGACAATATTTAGTTGAAGATCCATTTACAGGAGAAAAACTAAGAATTGATGCAACACAATATGCAGAATTATACAAAAAGAAAGCTGCCGAAGAAGAAGCAGATATAGAAAGAAAGTTTCTTACTTCAAACGCAGGATTTATTAAAGTTAGAACAGATGAAGACTTCATAAACCCATTAATGAAATATGTGAATTTTAGAGCAAGAATGTTGGCTAAACGACAACAATAGGCGCAAATAATAAATAAAACATTAACTAAATAATAAATACATCACAATAAAACTGCTAACACACATCAAAAGATAAGCTTTTGAACGAAATAAAAAACAATGATGGAAGTAACTTTCAAAAACCCAGAGATTCTCTGGATGCTACTAACAATTCCAATAGTAATAGTTATGCATTTTTGGCTAATGAAACATTCAAAAATGAAAGCAATGAAGTTTGCAAACTTCAATACACTAAAAAGAATAACAGGGAAAAAACTTATTACAAAAAATTGGATGTTATTAATATCAAGAGTTATAATTTTATTCTGCGTTATAATGGGAGTAACTGGATCAGTATTGTGGTACGATGGTGAAAGTAACAGTAATGACTTTGTAATTGCAATAGATACAAGTGCATCAATGAGTACTCAAGATTTAGAACCTTCAAGATTAGAAGTCGCAAAAAGACATGCTATAAGTTTCATGGATGTATTAAAAACAGATGCACATATAGGGCTAATTACATTCTCAGGAATAACGTTTGTAAATCAACCAATGACCAAAAGTACTTTTGAGATAAAAGAAAAAATAAAAGAAATAGAATTAATGGAAGCAGGAGGAACAGACCTGCCAGGAGCAATAATAACTGCAACTAATTTAATGACCAATGGTGAAAAAGGAAAAACTCTAATTCTATTAAGTGATGGAAGTAGCACAGTTGGAGCATTCTTAGACGAATCAATAAAACAAGCAATTGAATATGCCCAAAATAAACACGTTATAATAAATACTATAGGAACAGGAACAGATACAGAGCAACCAATAGGATACCTGCCAGAAACATATAATATTACAAGCGTATACAATGAAGAAACATTAGCAAGAATAAGTGATTTGACAAATGGAAAATATTACCAAGGAGCAAATAATCAACAAATAATAGATGCATTTAATGAAATCGCACAAGATTCAAAAAGAGCAAAAATTGACTTTGACATGACATTTATATTAATGCTAATTGCAATGGTATTACTATTTATCGAATGGGGAATGGTAAATACAAGATTTAAAAAACTACCATAAAAAAAATTAATTGAAAGATCCATAGAGGAAGAAAAAAGATGTATAAAATAATAATTGCAATAGTTGCAGCATACTTTGTAACTCAAATAAGTAAAACCATCATCAGTTATAATGAAACTGGAAAGTGGGACTGGGCAGGACTAATATTTGAAAATGGAGGAATGCCATCAACACACACATCAGTAGTAAGCGCACTATCATTCGGGTTATTATTCCAAATAGGAATAACTTATGAAACAATAATTGCAGTTGTATTCTCATTAATAGTAGCAAATGATGCTATGAAAGTAAGACGAGAAACAGGCGAAGAAGCAAAAGTGATAAACACAATCATAGATAAAGAAAATATACTCCACAAACATCTAATTACAAGAATTGGACATACACCAATGCAAGTACTGATCGGAGCAATAGTGGGCATAGTATGCGCATTAGCAGTATATATGATTTAAATCTGGTTCTAAGGAAACTTTTTTAAATAAAAGCTGATTTTTCTAGTCTAAAAACGTCTCTGTAACAAAAAAGAAAACCTTTTTTGGAACACAGCATTAAAACATGCCTCTGTAGCATAGTAGCTATTGCGTGAGACTTGTAACAAAAATCAAAGACTTTTGGGACATCCCAAAAACTCTGTTTTTGACATGTAATCTCAAGGTCGTGGGTGCAACTCCCATCAGAGGCTTATTTTTATAACCCTCTGGGTCGTTTGCAATGCTCAAGAATAAACATTCTTGGCACATAAACTTAAAAAGAAGTTTAATGCTCCCATCAGAGGCTTATTTTTATAACCCTCTGGGTCGTTTGCAATGCTCAAGAATAAACATTCTTGGCACATAAACTTAAAAAGAAGTTTAATGCTCCCATCAGAGGCTTACCATTCAAAGGCCCATTTTAAGGGCTCATTACACACAAAATCAACATTGCCTCCGTGGCTTAGTGGCTATAGCGGCTGCCTAGTAAGCAGCAGGTCGTGAGTTCGACTCTCACCGGAGGCTTTTTTTCTTTTTAACTACATCAAATCCGATTAAGAATATTCTGCAAATAATCATCAGAACTAAGAAATATCTTTGGAATATTGACTCCTTTTTTATTATTGATAAACTTATCACGAAGTAAACCTAAAGGTGTTTGAGAATATACTTCAAAATGTAACATACAAAGATGACCATTTTCTTTTAAAGAATTAATATATGATGGTGAAGTTTCATTAATTAAATCAGGATTAAGAACTTGAGCAACAGTTCCAAGAGGATGACCTTTAGAAATTTCTTGACCTTCTTTTACAGAAACCGATTCTAACTCAGCATAGTTAAGAATTAAGCCATCATAAGAATGAACAAGAACAAAATATGTTTTATTCCAATAAGCAGTATCAGAAGGATCAGTAAATATACCTATATGAATAACAACGCCTGATTCACAAGCAATTACTTCACTCCCTTTTGGAGCATAAATATCAGTTCCTGTATGATATCTATCACCTCGATCAGCCCAAAATCTTCCAAAGCTATGCAATGGAGGTAATTCTTTTTTGTAACTATTAGGAACAGGCCATTTCAATTCAACTTTTGAATATTTCATAATCCATTTACAAAACACCGTTATAAAAATATTACTAAATTAATCAAAAGGTCGTAAGTTCAAATACTCAAAAATATAAACAATTTTTTTGCCAAGTTAAGTAATTTTATTTAACTGTTCAGATCGACTTAAAAAAAATAGGATTAGTCTGCACAAAAAGCTTTATATACTTCGACAATCTAAAGTTATAAGCATGAAAAATAAAATAGCATATTTTACTATGATTGTATTAGCAGCATTCTCTTTTATATTAGTTCCAGTAGATTATTCTTCTATGACAGGAAATTTAGTTTTTATTGCAAAAGATGTTGATGCTTACAAGTATACCGCTCAAGCAACAGAAATTGTAGAACAAGAATATAAACTTCAAAAAGATAATTACGTTGAAGAAATTATTGTTGAAGAAACTGTTATTGAGAAAGTAAAAGAAATTGCGAGTGATAGAAAAATGTCAGATTTAATTAAAGAATGTTGTACATTTACTAATTCTAAAGGTAATGAAGTTATTTGTTATGCGCCAGGAAATCTTGGTTGCAGTTCTTGTTTAACTAAATGTTGAGTTGTTTGTATCGGAAGCGACTGTATCGGAAGCGACACATTTATATATGAAATAATTAATTCTAATAAAGTATGATGCGTGGACACTTAAAACCATTAACTCTAAAAGCGCTTGAATCAGGTTGCTTGACAGGCTACGATATTGCAAAGTTTGTCGAGGAAAAAACAGGTAAAAAACCAAGCTCAGGTTCACTATATCCTTTGATTGATTCTATGGAAAAAGAAAATTTAATCAATTCTAAAGAAGATGGAAACAAAAAGATTCTTTGTTTAACAAAAGAAGGTAAAAAAGAAGCAAAAAGAGTTGATAATATAAAACAATTAATGCTTAAAAAACTAGAAGAAAGCATGAAAATGTTTGAAAGCATACATAATTGCGAAACAATTGAATTACACAGACAAGTTTTAAAAAGAATGAAAGCAGACAAAATGGATTTAATTATATTTCCCGAATTAGAAAAATTAAAACATACAATCTTAACAATTTCACTAAACGAATCAAATATTGCTAAAAAGAAAAAAATGGCTGCAATAATTAAAAAAGCAAATACTGAACTTAAAAAAATTAAAAATGGAAAATAAAAATACTAAAAAGAAAGGCGAAATCATAATTGAACTTAAAGATGTGTGGAAAACATACACTATGGGTGATGTGAAAGTACATGCTCTTAGAGGAATAAATCTTAAAATCAAAAAAGGAGAATTTGTATCAATCATGGGACCTTCAGGAAGCGGAAAAAGCACCGCCATGAATATGATTGGTTGCCTTGATATTCCAACAACAGGACAAATATACCTTTCAGGAAAAGACATTTCTAAATTAACAGAATCTACACTTGCACAAATTAGAGGTAAGAAAATTGGATTTATATTCCAAAAATTCAATTTATTAAATTCGTTAACTGCAAAAGAGAATGTGATGATTCCTATGAGGTTTCAAGATGCAAACCCTGGAAAAATTGATTCAAAAGCAGAAGAATTACTGGATCTAGTTGAATTAAGAGACCGAATGAATCACAAACCAAATGAACTTAGTGGCGGTCAACAACAAAGAGTTGCGATTGCAAGATCATTATCAAACGATCCAGAAGTAATTTTAGCAGACGAACCAACAGGAAACTTAGATAGTAATACAGGAGTTAAAGTTTTAGACTTCTTAAAAAAATTACACAAAGAAAAAGGAACAACAATCATATTAGTAACACACGATGAATCTGTCGCAAAACAAGCAGACAGAGTTGAATATTTAAGTGACGGACAAATCGTTAAGAATTACAAAAAATAATGCTCAGAGACAATATATCTCTGGCACACTCAATAATTAAAATTATTGGCAGCGCAAAACAAATATTTTGCAGCCACAGAATTAAAACAATTCTGACAAATTAAAATAAATAAAACAATTGAAACAAGGTGAAAAAAAGATGAAAAAAGGATTAATAATATTCGGAATATTACTGATGCTAGTTTTAGCAATTACAGTACAGGCTAGTCCAAACGCGTATTTATCAGCAACACTAAAAAATTACGAACCACAACCAGCAGAGCCTGGAAAATATGTGAAAGTATTCGTAAAACTTGAAAACTCAGGAACTGAATCAGCGGAAAATGTGATGATTGAATTCATGCCAAACTACCCATTCAGTCTAGATCCAGGAAAAAACACAGAAAAACAAATTGGAATTTTAGGATCAAAATCATTTCAAGTTGTAGAATATAATGTTAAAGTTAATGCAAATGCAATTGAAGGAACACATAAATTCAAAGTTAGATATTCTATGGATTCAGAAAATGTTGGAAATTGGATTGAAAAAGAACTTGATATTAGTATTCAAACAGGAGATGCAGTCTTAACAATTGAAGATGTTAAAACAGAACCTTCAGAAATTGCACAAGGAGAAACTGGAAAGATTAGCTTAAAAATTTCAAACTTAGCAGATTCATTATTATCAGATGTTAGAGTTAAAATTGATTTAACAAGTGAAATAATGCCATTTGCACCTATGAATTCACCAGTAGAAAAAGATCTTTATCAAATGAAAGCAGGAGAAAGTAAAACTTTTGAATTCAACATTATTGCGTATCCAAATGCAGCAGCAGGAGTTTACAAAATACCAGTTGAAATAAAGTATAAAGATAATATTGGAACTGCATATACAAAAGAAGAACTAGTTGGAGTAATTATAAACAGCCAACCAGATATTCAAATTGTCGTTGATAGTACTACTTTACTTGAAGAAACAAGAACAGGAACAATCATTCTAAAGATAATCAACAAAGGATTAAGTGATGTGAAACTTATGAACTTACAAGTTGCAGAAACTGATGACTTTGAATTATTATCATCAACAACACAAGAATATATTGGAAACTTAGATTCTGACGACTTTGAAACTGTAGAATTTAAATTGAAACTTACAACTGAAAACGAAGTAAGTGTACCAATAAATCTTGAATATAGGGATAATAATAATAAATTATATAGTCAAGATATGAATGTACAACTTCGAATCCACAGCGCTAGCGAACTAGGTCAAGAAAAGAGCAGCAACATATGGATTATTGCAGTAATTGTAGTTCTAATTATAGGATATGTAATCTACAGACGAAGAAAAAACAAAAAGAGAAAACACTGAACATAGAGAATAAAAGAGGAACTAAAAAACTATGTTATCAGATTTAATCAGAATGAGTCTAAGGAGCCTGCAAAGGCGAAGACTCAGATCCTGGTTAACCATGTTAGGAATTTTTATTGGAATACTAGCAGTGGTAACTTTAATAAGTTTAGGCCAAGGGCTAGAAGAAGTGGTCATTGGCCAGTTTAGTATTGCAGGAGCAGATGCAATACTGGTTCAAGCAAAAGGGGTACAAATGGGCCCACCAGGCACAGGCGTTGTTAATCCACTTTCAGAAGAAGATTTGAAAGCCACAAACAGAGTTAGTGGTGTGGACTATACTGTTGGAAGAATAATAAAATCTGCAAGAGTAGAATTTAATGATGAAACAGAAATGATTCTTATTGTATCAGCATCAGAAGATGCAAACAGATTCGCAAATCTTGAAACAACAAAAGGTCGACTTCTAAAGTCAAGCGATAGAAAGAAAGTTGTTGTAGGATCAGAATTTGAAAGTGAAGATAGATTTGGAAAACCGATAGTTATTGGAAGTAGATTAATTATTTCAGGAGAAGAATTTGAAGTTGTAGGAATTCTAAAGAAAAAAGGCAGTTTTGTTACAGATACAACAATCAATATGCCAACTGAAGACATGCAAGAATTATTTGATACAGAAGATTATAGCGCAATAGGAGTTAAAATAAAACAAGGCGCAGATGTACAAGAAGTTAAATCAGACTTAGAAAAAGAATTAAGAAAAAGTAGAGATGTAAAAATTGATGAAGAAGATTTCTCAGTAGAAACAAGCGAAAGTGCACTTGAAGGATTAACATCAACCCTATTCGGAGTTCAATTATTTGTATATATAATAGCAGTAATTTCCATAATTGTTGGAGGAATTGGAATCATGAATACCATGTATACATCAGTTCTAGAAAGAACAAGAGATATAGGAATCATGAAAGCAATAGGTGCAAAAAACAGAACTATATTCACATTATTTTTTATTGAATCAGGACTGCTTGGTCTTGTTGGAGGGGGGGCAGGAGTAATAATTGGCAGCTTAGTTGCAAAAGGTGCAGCATTTGCAGGAAGAGTCGCACTTGGAACAGATTTATTACAAGCACAAATATCACCAATGCTAATAATTGGAGCATTATTATTTTCATTCGTCATAGGAATTGTATCAGGAATAGTTCCTGCGATGAAAGCATCAAAAATGAGCCCGGTAGATGCACTTAGAGGGTAAAGAAAAAATGAACAAAACAAAAATTAAACAATTTTTGACATTTATTTAGGAAAAACAAAATGAATAAAGATTCACTAAACTATGCATTGAACAGTTTGAGAGGCAGAACTACTAGAACTTTTCTTACAACACTCTCAATAGTTATAGGAATAATGGCTATTTTTACTTTGATAAGTTTTGGACAAGGACTTAGTTCATACGTTGGAGATCTTGCAGATGAAATGGGCGTAGACAAAGTTATGATACAACCAAAAAGCAATAGTGCAATACCTGAAGATGGACTCACGAAAGAAGATTTGGAATTTATAGATAAAATAAAAGGAGTAAGTGTTACTGCAGGAATGATGCTTGATGCTGTAAAAGTAGAGCAAGATAAAAATTCTGAAGATAAATATACTTACCTTGCAGGAATACCAACAACCACAGAAGCAAACGAATTAATTTCTCAACTGATGACTGTAGAAGTTGAAGAAGGTAGAGATCTAAAAAAAGGAGACAAATTAAAAGTTGTGCTTGGAAGTTTATATGCAGAAGAAGGAGGAATATTTGATAAAAGAATTGAAGTGGGACAGAAAATTATTGTAAATGATAAAAAAGTTGAAGTATTAGGGTTTTATGAAGAAATTGGAAATCCTCAAGATGACTCCCAAGTGTATATATCACTTGAAGGATTTAGAGAATTGATCGATGTGGAAATTGATTCTTACGGAATGATTGCAGTAAGCACAGAAAAAGGAACAGAACCTGCAGAACTTGCAACAAGAATAAAAGAAAAATTAAGAAAATTTAGAGATGTAGAAAAAGGTGAAGAAGATTTCTCAGTAAATACATTCGAAGAAATGATAGAACAATTCAGTACAATCATTAATGTTCTAAATATGATCTTAGTAATGATTGCATTAATCTCAGTATTTATATCCGCAATTAACATTATGAACACTATGTATACCTCAGTACTTGAAAGAACAAAAGATATAGGAATAATGAAAGCAATAGGTGCAAAGAACAAAGACATCTTATCAATATTTTTATTTGAGTCAGGAGTATTAGGATTACTTGGAGGAGGCATAGGAGTATTACTAGGGTACTTAATATCAAGTGCAGGAGGACAAATAGCTGCTGCATCAGGATACGCATTATTACAGCCAGCATTCCCTCCAGAGTTAATTATAGGATGCTTATTATTCTCAACAGTGGTTGGAGCAATTGCGGGAATGGCACCAGCAATACAAGCCTCAAAACAAAAACCAGTCGACTCGCTTCGCTATGAGTAGACTCGTTTTTGATCATTGAAAATAAAAACAATTTTCAATAAAACAAAAGCCTGTTGACTCGCTTCGCTATGAGTAGACTCGTTTTTGATCATTGAAAATAAAAACAATTTTCAATAAAACAAAAGCCTGTTGACTCGCTTCGCTATGAGTAGACTCGTTTTTGATCATTGAAAATAAAAACAATTTTCAATAAAACAAAAGCCTGTTGACTCGCTTCGCTATGAGTAGACTCGTTTTTGATCATTGAAAATAAAAACA
>Ga0307929_1000648_pt1 | contig 32353 bp, 21 predicted proteins | sample AceLakmetage1330_FD_203160 | JGI IMG/M metagenome (GOLD analysis project Ga0307929, IMG submission 203160) | Saline water microbial communities from Ace Lake, Antarctica - #1330 | ecosystem: Environmental > Aquatic > Non-marine Saline and Alkaline > Saline | place: Antarctica: Ace Lake...
CCCCGCTCGAAGTGACCGCCGATGACAAGAGCAAAGTCTACGGGGAAGCCGATCCGCCCCTGACGTGGCAGATTACCTCCGGTTCGCCGCAGCCGGGTGACACCCTCACCGGAGCCCTGACGCGGAATCCGGGCGAAGACGTCGGCAGCTACCCGATTCGCCGGGGGACGCTGACTACGAGTGCAAACTATGCGCTGAGCTTCATCGAAGGCACGCTCGAAATTCTTGATCAGGCTCCCGAAGTGACCGTTGGCTCCATGACGTGGTCTCTGAACTTCGCGACAGGATTGTTTGAAGGAACCTTAAGGGCACGAAACAACGGTGATGGCTCTGTGCCTGTAGACCATGACTACTGGTTTGAATTGCCTGTGACAGCGGAATGGTATCTATGGAACTGGACGGGTGGTCTTCCGGATGGAAAGAGATACTTTGATCTCACAGCAGCCGTGCAAACAGCATTGCGAGCCACCGGGAACCACAATGATGTGTGGGATCCGGGAGAAATAATCACCATATCTGGGGTTGTCGTGTACCATCGCCGGCGGGTCAACCCGGCGAACTATGTTGTGCCAACATCGGCATTTGTTGAAGGAAAGCTGTTTCAGGATGCTGACAGTGACAGGAACTTCGTCCTTGCAGCCGCGGAACGCGATGCGGCTGTGGATGCGTGGAAAGGCGGTCTACTGACTGACAACGCACTGCTGGATGCCGTGCGGTTGAGCAGAGGGAGTGCCTATTTGTGGAACAAAGATGAACGCACATGGGAAATTCTAGAGTAGCGCTTGAGATGGAACCCGTCCATGGTTAGCGAACACGAAGGAAAGTGAAGCGATGAATAACAACCACAGCCGAGGCCGTATACCTCTCCTAATTCTATGTTGCGGGCTCTCCGCCATTTGCAGCATGGCTCAGGAAAATGTTGATGAAGTGTTCGAGACAGAGGCGCGCTCTCTACCGGAGGAGCCGTCGCCTATGCATGCCATTAGCGGTGACAACAGCGATGTCACGCTTCCGTCTGGTTTGACTGCTTTTGATGCGATGCTCAACATATTCAACCAGATTCCATTGCACCCGAACTACCGCGAAATGCTGACAACGAATGATTTGGCCAGACTGCGGGCAGAGCCCTCGACGTTTGACACTGCTGTGCCGACTCCATGGGAAACGGCTCTCCGTGAGGTCGTTCGTCCGTATGGTTTTGACTTTGTTAAGGAAGGTGACATCGTGCGTCTTGGGCCTCGTGACGAGATCGACAATCTCTATCTACTTCTTGAACAAGAGCGCTTGCGGAGCAACCATCGCCGCATCCAAGTCAAATTCTCTGAAGGGACACTGCTATACGTGGCATTGCGCGTGATTCAGTCCGAAGCGGGCATTAACATCAACTTTGACTACATGGATCCCGAGGATCGCGGAATTGTACAGTATCAGGAACTGAACACAGGAGAAGTCGCGGAGCCCGAAGCACATGGTAACCAGACCACCTATGCGACGCCAGAGAACCAACCGACAGAATGGCGGGTGGTTATGAAAGAGGTACTGAACCCCTTTGGTTATGATTTCGCCGAGGTCGGCGGTGTGGTGCGACCCGGGAAGCATGCGAAGATAAAGGAGTGGGAGACCCAACAAATTGATGCCAAACCGCTGGTTACTCGGATTGTGCGCATCCATCACGTATCACCCGAGGAACTGATCACCCGTCTGGAAGCGATGAAGCTGACCAAGCACACCGACGGCTTCGTGCAGCTTGCCCACGGCTGGAAATCGGAGGGGAAGCTTGCTGGCAACGGCGAAATTAAGCGGCATTCTTCTCCGCCGGCGGTCATTGTCCGTGATATCGAGGAAAACATGGATACCATCATCGAAGAGATCAAAAGGCTTGATGCTCGCGCCCGGCAGGTCATGATAGAGGTTCGCATTCTCGATTTGGGGACGGATTCCAGTCGTCAACTCGGGATACTGTTTGAAGAGTTTGGTGGTAGTCTTAACTTCGGATCTCAGTACGGCTCATCCGCTCAGCGAGGGGGAGACCAGAGCTGGTCGTCTAGTTCCAGTCTAAATTCTGGAAGCGAGAGCAGCTGGAGTGTCGGCACCGGTGGCACACTAACTGAAGCAGACCAAGCGAGTGGCGGTTCAACTGTAGCGAACTCCAACAACCGAAACACACTGCGTAATAGCACGTGGGGGAGGGGGTTTGATCTCATATTGAATCCGTTGCAGATGAATGCGACCTGGAGCATGCTTCAGACTGCCACTGATGCCAAGATCGTGTCGCAGCCGGTTCTGGTGGTTCCGGACAACGCGGAGGCCATGATTAACGCTACAAGGACGGAACCTTACTATGTTGAGACCGATACCACGGTTCTTGAAGAGGGGGCTGTCAATCAAACGACCGGAACATGGGAAGAGGAGGAGATTGGCACCAAGCTGAACGTGATTCCTGAGATTACCGCTGATGGGCTGAGCGTCCGTTTGACCGTATTGCCTGTAGTAACTGAGCTGCTGGGGTATGCCGAAGCGAGCGAAGCGATCAACGCACCCAAGAAGCCCAAAACTTCTACGCGCTCTCTTGATACTCGAGTTACCGTGCGCAGTGGAGATACGCTGCTGATGGGAGGGCTGATTAGCGCCAGAACAACCAGCATAGAGACAAGGGTTCCGTTTCTCAGCGCTATTCCTCTGATCGGGAGGCTGTTTCGCCACACGAATGATTCTGAAGTGAGTCAGACTCTGGTTATGCTGATTACGCCAACCATCCTCGATGACGAACTCCCGAGTACTGGCTACGAAAGACCAATCGTGCCCCATTTTGAGCAATTGAAGATGAAAATGAATACTGCTTTGCGTCAAGGGATTGACGATGAAACGCTGGCGGCAATAGAAGACAAGATGAAGCGTGATATGCAGCAGGACCATCCGCCCGCGGCTGTGGTGTTACCCGCAAAAGATGAAGCGATGGATGAGCGGATGCGGGATATCGACGCGAGGTTGATGCAGGAAATGAAGTGATGCAAGAGTCAGGTTATACGGAAAATGATGCCCGGACCCCCCATATTCGGCAAGCCGGTGCCTCGTTAGTTGAATTGATGGTGGCCACTTTGTTGGCTGTGATCATATTTGTCGGTTGGCTGAAGATTGCCAACTTTCAGGCCATCCGCAAGGAATCGCTGCGTCGGGTTGCAATAGAAAAGGCGGCAGGCTATTTGGATATAATGGCGAGGGCTGGCCAAGGAGACGGGACTTACAGGATTGAATGGAGCACAAATCTTCTGGAATATGTACTAAGCCCCGTTGCGGCGGATGTGCAGCCGATGTTCGATGGTGATGGGCTAGTTGGCTATGTCTTACGAGTGACTTCGCAAACGAACAATATACCTGCTCATTCGGGAAAATGGAACACCAACAAGGTATGGGCGGTCATTGATCTCTATGATAAAAACGGTGTCTCGACCAGTGAAGCTGGTCGACCGTTCAGTACAATGTCGGTGTTTATGCGATGAGGAATCCCGAACAACATTTGAATAGAATTGGGTTGCCGGCTGATCGTGGAGATCTTTTTCCTGAGCCTGCTGACACCCGTGCAGGAACAACGCTGGTAGAGTTGTTGGTCGTGCTCGTGATTGTTGCCGTGATCGCCGTTTCATTGAGTGTGGCCATTGCTTCTGCTTTGACAATGGAACAGAACTATCGGGAAGAATCTGCCGTCCGCACCAAACTGGCGCTTCAGTTGGATTACGCTGAACGTTACTTGTCGCTGGCGAGCGAGGTGACGCCTTCAAATTCTTCCTATGTCGTGGACTTTCGCCACGAGGCTGGTGGTGTGTCGTTTGAAACCGGACATTGGGTGCGCGTGCAGTCTTCCGTGTTGTCGCAGACGAACGCATTAATGAATTTCAGTATTGTTTCTGACGATGAACGCAAAAGTGCGAGAGAGAACCGGGGTTTCTATGCCGACGGGATGCTGCGTGTCGCCCCCGCTGTCGTCTCAGCCGTTCGGGTTGAGGGGGCAAATGCTGTCCGAAGGTTAGTGCTGGAAGCAGAGTTTCCGGTTCGAACGCGTGACGGGATTAAGACCAACTCGATTACGGTCAGTCGGCCAGTAAGGTTATGGAATTGGAATGAAAACTGACAAAGAGCAGAGAATCAAGAATCGGAAATCCGGGTACATTCTGCCTGCCATCATGTTGGCTGCGATGATTGGCGTTCTGTTTGGTTTGGGGCGTCTTGCTATGTTTCGCTATCAGTGCCAGATTCGCCTCGATCGACAGCGAGAGTTGGATCGCACGCTGGCCGTCCGTTCGGCATTGCGCTGGTTGGAGGTCAGCGATCCTCCTCCTGAAGGAACTAATGTGCTTACCTATGTTGACAGGTCTGGCCGACAGATAGAGGTAGCGGTACGAAGGATGCCCTCAATCTACCCCGCTCCCGGTGAGAATGAGCATTTGCGCATTGGACTCGGTCCCGCAGGCAACCAAGATGTTGTCGCCGGGGGATTTGTTCAAATGCTATCGCCCGCTGCGTCTATGCAGCCAGATTTTGTTGACGATGACGATTATACCCATGTTTTGCAAATAGGTTCGGACGGTGGAGACGTAGGGCAAACCGGCCGGGTCGTTATCGACATGCCTGGGGTTGGTAGTTGGTTGGATAGCCTGTATGGACGTCGCTACTGGATCGGACCTACTGCACACGTGAATCAGAACCAAGAGCCAACCGGAGAAGGTGATGCGATACGGATGATCATCACCCCCGCAGGTGAGGATTTCGAAGACCCCCGTACCCCAGCAATTTGGATGACGCAGGCACCTATTGGGCCCGAGGACCTAGTCCCCGTTACCTTGCGTGCAAGATCTGGCTATGGAGGGGCTACGCAGTATACCGCGTCTGTCAATTTTGTGCTAGGAAAGGGCATCCAGCTTGTGGGGAATATGGCAACCTTGTTCAGCTGGAAAACCACCGGAACCGATTTCGGTGAATACGATCTCGACTTCGAAGGTCTTGTTTTGCCAGATGCCCTTGTTGACGCATTCCGCCAGGATGCTGATTCTGGTCGGGATCTGAGGGTTCAGGTTGAGGTCGAATCGCGTTGCCCGACAGCCGGAAAAAACACACTCTGTTGGATACGGGTGGATCCTGCTTACGAGTATGCGATCGATCTGTCGTGGACAGCGAGGGGTGGAAGCTTGTGTCAAGAGCAAGCCACGGTAGTTCATCTTTTTCCCTTTGCCCGCGTGCAAGGTAGAGATGTGGCAGGCAAGTCCTTTACTTATGAAACGCATGGTACTGAGAGGGAAATGTAGTTGATGATGTCAGGGAACCAGAGGGAGATAAGTTCTCTACCTACTAACGGGAGGCCTCAACATCGAGTTCTGATAACGATGCTATTGTTCGGTGCGGGAGGGATAATTGTTTTGTTTTTAGCAGCTCTAATTGTGCTTGGCCCGCATCGAGGCGCAGTTGACATCGATCTTCTGGAGAATCAAGTCAAGGTCGCCTTGATTAATGCGAGTCGTTCAACGGTTGAAGAGGCCGATGGAGCACTCGCCAGACTGCAGCGGCACTTGTCTCGCCAGAGGGCACGTGCCGCTCGCTGTATCCAGACCGATGCTTCGGAGGCGCACTTGGAGGCTGAGTACTACGACCGATTGAGCCTGGTACTAAACGAAACAGATGCCTTGCGGGAACGTGTGGATGCATGGCGGTGTCAATTGCGTGAAACGCCTGTAGGCAAGGCGAGAGAGGACGCATGGACGGATATTATTGTTGGGATCCTCAAGGAGCGGGGCCGTTGGCCGCTGGCCTACAATACGACTAATCCGCCCCCTCAATTCAGGCCGTTCCGCATTTTGAGGGAGTTTCGGCAAGGCATAGAAATTGGGGCATTGTGGCCGCTGCATACGGTACAGCGCATGATTCAACAGTGTCCCGCTAGCTACGGTTTCTTCAGGCGCATGATCTTCCCTTATGGCGGGAACGCGGGTTTTCGGTGGACGCACATTGTGGGGATCGGCTTTGCGTCGGTTGTGATGGGATATGGTTTATGCTGGCTTGGCATGCGTCACAATCGGGCTTTTGCCTCTTACCTGGGCCTCTTCTATTTTATCCATATGATCGTGTTTGGTGTTGGACTGCTCTGCCTACGATTTGAGCTTCTCTCTTGAAACATAGGATAGGTGGGAGTCGCAAGGGGCAATTCTCATTTTGGCATCTTCCAGAGGCGGACGACACGGAGGTCATCCCTCCAGATGTTGGAAACAAGGGCATTTCTCCGATAATGGAGGGTCGGGCTCCGTTCCGACCGTTGTTTGGATGCCAAAATGAGAATTTTTGAGTCGCAAGGGGTGGCGCTAGACAACATACGAGGAAAGAAGATTACGATGAGTGGTGAACGACAGGTCGATCTCTTAGATTTGATGGCATTGGCGGATGAACGGGGTGCTTCTGACGTACACCTCGCCCCGGGGCGCCATCCGGCGCTGCGGATTGACGGGAAGATGGTCTTGCTGGAGGACTACCCGGTGATTGTGCCTGAAGAGAGCGAACGCTTGCTCTATTCGATTCTGCGCGATGACCAGAGGCTTGCACTGGATGAGCACTGGGAAACGGACCTGTCCTATGCGCTGAATCTGGGAGGTCATCAGGTCCGGTTTCGCATAAACATGCTTCGCCAGTATCGGGGGTTGGCCGCTGTATTCCGACTAATCCCTGATACGATTTACTCACCGGAACAGATCGGCCTCGAAGAGGCGATTCTCAAGATGACTAGGTTGCCGCGAGGCCTTGTGCTGGTGACCGGTCCGACGGGATCGGGGAAGTCCACAACGCTGGCTACGATGATTGACCAGATTAATAAGCGCGAGCAGCTTCATATTCTGACGATTGAGGATCCTATCGAATTCGTGCACCCTGAACAGAGCTGCATTGTAACGCAGCGTGAACTCGGAGCGCACACGCAGTCATTCTCGAATGCGCTTCGATCTGCCCTGCGAGAGGACCCGGACGTCATTCTTGTTGGGGAAATGCGAGACTTGGAGACAATTCAATTGGCCCTTACGGCTGCGGAGACTGGCCATCTGGTGTTTGCAACCCTACATACTACCGATGCTTCACAGACCGTTGATCGAATTATTGATGTGTTTCCCTCGTCACAGCAGGCGATGGTTCGTACACAGCTTGGCAGCGTGCTTCAGGCCGTGGTCTGTCAAGTGCTGCTTCCTCGCTGCGATACAAAGGGACGAGTCGCTGGGCGGGAGATCATGTTGGGTACACCTGCTGTCAGTAACTTGATCCGCGAAAACCAAACGCAGAAGCTCTATGCGACAATGTCCACCAGTGTTGGTCAGGGAATGATGCCTTTGGAGCTGTCGCTGGCCCAGAAGGTGCAGGCGGGGGTCATTACGCTTGAGCTGGCAATGGAGGTCAGCAATCGAATCACTGCCTTAAACGGTTATCTCGAAGGATCGGGTGGTGGACTCGGTGGACGATCCATATCGCGAACCCCAGCGCCCAAAGAAAAGAAACGGGGATGGGGGGTGGGACGATGAAGCGTATTGACACGCTACTCGCCATGATGGCCGAGGCGGGGGCCTCCGATTTGCACATTAAGGTCAATAGGCCGCCGCTTATACGCGTTGATGGGACACTGCGCGAGGCGAGCGAGAGCGACTTGGAGCTAGATGCCGTCAACGGCTTGATCTTGGAGATGTTCACCGACAAACAGAGAACACGATTTGAGCAGGAACATGAATTGGATGCCTCCTATCAACCTGCTGCACTGCATGACCGGTTTCGTGTGAATGCCTTCATGCGCATGGGTCTGCCTGGGCTGGTGTTGCGGCGCGTCCCACGCGAAGTCCCGTCATTGCAGGATTTGGGTTTCAAAGAAACGCTGAAGGCGCTCGTACACAACGAGCAGGGCATGGTGTTGCTGACCGGCCCGACGGGCTCGGGCAAATCAACCACGTTGGCTGCCATGCTGCGCGAACTGAATGAAACAGAGCCGCTGCATGTGATTACGATTGAAGACCCTATCGAGTTTGTGCAGGAAGACGGAACCTGCGTCATCAATCAGCGTGAAGTGGGTATTGATACGGAGTCGTTTGGCGAGGCGCTGCGCCGAGCCATGCGTCAAGACCCCGACGTCATTATTGTGGGTGAAATGCGCGACGCCGAGACGATGCGAATTGCAACGATGGCAGCAGAAACCGGGCATCTTGTGCTTTCGACGCTCCACACCAACGATGCAAAGCAGAGCGTGGACCGGATTATCAATACGTTTCCACCGGAAGAACAGTTGCAGGTGAGATTGAAACTCTCGGTTACGCTGCGCGGTATCGTTTGTCAGAGTTTGGTGCCACGCCAGACCGGAGAGGGTCGCGTTTGCATACAGGAGATTATGGTTTGTACGCCCTTCATACGGGAGCTGATCAAGAAAGGTGAGATTGCCAAGATTGATGACGCTATTCGTGATGCGCCTGTCGTACATGGCATGCAGTCCAAGAATCAGGCCTTGTTTGATGTATGGCGATCCGGGGACATCAGTGATGAGGATGCGCTGGCCTTCAGCAATAGGCCAACGGACCTTGATCTCCTGATTCGGACGCATCGATTTGAGCAAAGCAAAACAGCGGTTGCCCCATCCCCTGTTCCGGTCGATCCTGTGTCGGCGTCGACGGGTGACTCAACGTTATCAGGGGCTACAGAGGCTGCGACTGATGACGGTGCAGAGCCACATGCGGAAACGGCTTCACGTTGGTCGTTCCGACGAAAATAGGATACTGGCAGAATAGGAATGACATGGACAGTTTAAGGCAAATTCTGATGGTGGACTCGTCCCGCTACAGCCAGAGGCTGGGTCGGGCCGGGTATTTTGCCTCTGTTGCTTTGGCTGGCATCCTGCTGATTGCAGGGCTTGCCGTGTACAGCCATGCCCGTCTAAAGGGCGAGGTCCTACTCGCCGGAAGTTGGCAGGACTATCTCCCCATGATCGCCATGGCGTACGGATCTCTGCTTCTCTTGGCGGTGGCCGTTGTGGAAGTGCGTGTACGACATGTTCGGGTGGGGGTGCTTGACCGATTAACGGCTCACATGACGGAGTGTCAAGAACGGGAACGGAACGAACTCAGTGCCCGCCTGCATGACGATGTAGGGGCATTGCTGACGGCGCTTAAGATAGAGCTTGAGGGCTTGAGCCGCCATGCAGTGGACGATGCGGCTGAATGGGCGCGAGTGGACGGTCTCCTGGATCGGCTTCTTGACGAAGTGCGGGGGCTTTCGGCTCTGCTGTATCCCAGAATGATGGGACGCATCGGATTGAAGTACGCCTTGGAAGAAATGGCAGAGCGGCTCTGCGCAGGCAAGCTGGATGTGAGCTTGACGACGGATGGCGATCTGCAACTCCTTGCTCTGGACCGCAGTCTCTGCGTACTGCGCGTTGTGCAGGAGGCAATCATCAATGTCCGCCGACATGCCGACGCCCAGTGTGTCCGGATCGGTCTTACCTGTCAGGAGGGGCTGTTGAGGGGCGTTGTCGATGACGATGGGAGAGGGTGGCATCAGGACAGTGAGGGCATGGGTTTGACGTTGATGCGTGAACGGGTTCGGAAAGCAGGAGGAACGCTGACGTCTGAAATGTCTCCATCCGGTGGTGCCCGCTTGCGTTTTGAAATCCCGTTGGATGGGACACCGCACCGCCGCCGAAAAAGATGGAGAAAACCAAAATGGTTGCTCTCTTGCCGCAGTACTGTCAAGAGTTCTAAGAAAAGCATGAAAACGGAGATCGGTTGATCCAGCCTTCGCGTTGCGCTTGCTACGGCGGGCAGGCTGAGAACGGGCGACGATACCTGCGACTAACCCTCTAAATAGGGAATAGGTTGCAGGCGTCCGAAGTGAGGGGATCCGAGTAAGTACCACTCTGGGCTCGCTCGTATCATTCAGGCTGGAAACTACGCTAGGAGCGCCAGCCACTCGGAGAGTGGCGCGTACTTGAGTAGCCACCACTCTCCGAGTGGTAGGCTGATATTGTGCTGAAGTTTCAAGTCAGCCTGGAATAATAGACAGTCCGCACGCTTAGAGTGTGACCGAAAAGAGAGGGGACAACATTGCAGCATAAGGCAAAACAGAAGCCATCCCGAGAGAAAAAAACCGGTCGAGGCGTGTCCCAGGGTGCCGCACTGCGCGTGTTTCTGGTAGATGATCACGCCATGCTTCTGGATGTCATGCGTCGCCAGTTTGAGGCCGATATTGCATTTGAAGTGGCGGGTGCGGCAGGGAACCTTTCCGATGCCTATGCTGCGATAGAGTCATGTCGTCCAGATGTGGTGCTGCTTGACATTGAATTGGGTGAGGAGTCCGGATTGGACGCGATTGGCGTTTTGCGCAGGATCAATCCCGGTTTGCGGGTCATTATGCTATCCATGTTCGATCAGCCGATCTGCCGCGATCGGGCATTTGAGCTTGGTGCAGATGCCTATGTGACGAAAGGTGCAAGATTTGAAGCGCTTCGGGCGCTCCTCTTGGGGGAGGATGCGGACGCAGGAGATATGGTACGCATTTGGCGACGACCGACCGGGAATATGCAATCATCTCGCCTAACGTTGACACAGCGCGAGCTACAGGTCGTTCAGAAGCTGGCGGCTGGAGAGCGAGAGAAGGAGGTCGCCGGTGATCTTGATATCAGCGTGTCGAGCGTGAGCACCTATTTGAGCCGTGCCATGTTAAAGACCGGGATGAGCACTCGGGCAGAGCTGTTTCACTGTGCCAGAGCACTGGGGGTCGATACGGCAGAATAGAATTGCTGATAGTTTCTGCAAAAGAATTGAGTCCAAGTCCCCTTTATTGTACAAAACTGTCTTGCTATCTTATAACTTTGGGTGTTAACAAGACATATAAGACATATGCCGATGATGATTACGAAAAAGAAGAGTATAAGCATGCGGCTGAAGCGGACAGTTGTTGGCTGTGGCGTTCAAGGTGGCGCGTGTCTGGCTCTTGCCGTCTCGGGGCGTGAAGGCAAATGGTGTGTCCGTTGGGGGTTATACGGAGAGATGGGCGAGAGCGAGTTCGCCAAAGAGCTAAGCGGTCGGGTCTGGCGCCGCCCGCTTTGGGCACCCCCTACGGAGGGAGATGCCGAGCAGGGAATGACGGTTTGTGGGATAGACCTTTCCTTTTTACAGGAGGGGAACCCGCAGGCGCGCCTACGAAAGGCGGATGTTCGGGCCGCACTGCGCACGCAGGTGATGGGCCGACTCACGCAAGCATCACGCCCCGCCGTTTTGCACGGTCTTGAGTTGGTGGGGCCGTCCGGAGAACTCCACCTGATAGGGGCTGCGTCACATCAGGATACCATAGATCAACACTATCGTGTCTGGAAAAAGACGATGAACGTCATCAATCCACACATTGGTGCCAATGCCCTTGCCCTTGCCAACCTCTATCTTGCACTCTACCCCGAGCGTCGGCGTCGTGCGAGTCCCTGTAGAATGATCGTGCTCGAGGGGCGCGAAACCACACATGCCATCTTGATGGATGATTGGCGATTGCTCGATGCCATTCACTACCAGATGATGGAAGGTCAATGTCTTGACACCGACCTTCTGGCCCAGTGGGTTCAGTTTTTCACCAAACGCTTCCAGCTGGACCCTCGACCCTCTCCATGCATTATTGATGTTGCCCAGCCGAATCATGACATAGAGGGCGTTGAGTTCTGGAGCCCGTTCACTGAACAGCCTCCGACGGTCCATGATGAAGCGATCCCGGCGCTGATCCAGGCTCATCCCGATCTGGCCCCCTTGGCTTTTGGGATGGCATTGCAGGGAGGATGATCGTTGGCCTATTGCATTGATTTTACAGCATCGATTTATCGCCGCCAGCAGAGGTTCCACGGGGCCGTCCTTGTGCTTGCGTGTTCTGCCGTGCTTGGTGCCGGCTGGGGAGGTGAAAGGCTCTACAATGCGTGGTCACGCCCCTCATTGGCTCAGAACCTGAATACCTATCAGAGCCTTGCCGAAACCGTCGAGCCCCTGTATGAGCAATGGTGTTCCGTTGTTGACGATTTTAGCACGATAGCGCCCTATTATCGCCTTCTGTGGTCTGAGAATGCGGTGGATTTTCTTCAGGTTCTGGTTCAGAGACAGGGCGCTGTTCCCCCTGCTCTGACGCCGCTTGAATGGCACCTGAATACAGGTGGCAATGTTGAGCTGAAATATGAACTCAAATTGAGTGGCGTGGGGAAGCGTGCGCAGCTTGCGTCTGCTGAAAAAGCCCTACAGGAACTTGCGTTCCCTCGCGTTGCGACAGTCACCTGGAAAGAGAGCGATTTGGCTGATATCGAGAGTTTGCCCATCACCGTCTGCTTTCAATTGAGGCCGGCGACCCACGAGGAGCCGCCAATGCCGTGCGCTGCTCTGAAACAGGTTGTGGAGAGGGTTCGGTCGCGGAGGGCGTCGGTGTTGGATTGCAGACTGACTCAAACTGAGACCGTCAATCTAGCGCTCACACGACTTGTCAGTGATATGTTTTCTGCGGAGCAAACGGAACGGCGGGACTGGAAAGGGCGAGTCGAACATGCGATTGATCCCGGATCATTTCTTGACGACATTGAGCAACAACTTGTGGCAGAAAGTCGCCCCGTACCTGAGCAGGTTCATGATCTTCGAAACGCATGGAATGCGATTGCAAGACAACGTTGGCCTTGGCGAAGAAGTGAATTGGATAACGACTCCCTTCCTGACGAAATACGAGAACTGGAGTCTATTGTTAGAAGCGACTTACCGCCGATCCAGTTGTTTCAACCGCTTTCTGATCGGATTCAAGTGCTTCGACGTGCGTTGCGCAATGGTTACAGCGAACGTGACGTGTTCGACGACGGTAAGGCGGCCCTCCGACTGGAGTCCGAGGTTTTCCAGCAGGTAGGCGTTTTGCCGCGTATATCGATAGAACGGCCGATAGAAGCATCCGGTTTTATGTTGGCAGAATGGGAGTTGATGCTCGATGCTCCGAAGGACAGTAAGGACGGGTTTACTGCCTCCGATGTCTTGGCTGCCCTACGGGAGATTGGCAACATGCATGCAGGTTTCGTTGTGCAGTCTATTCACCTGCACTTACGCATGAGTCAGGAGAATGGCCTTGAGGTTGAGCGGCTTACCGATGTGGGATTGCTGGCCGTGCGGGTGGATGACGCCCCACAAGAGAAGCCCGTGACCGTGATAGATGGGAAGCTCTGATGTCGGATTCAAATGACGCCCCTGTGCTACGCAAAAGCTACTTGATTGTTCTGATTGTCACGGCGATCTTTCTGCCAATAATCAATGGAGACATCCGGAACTGGCTACGACGGAGGCTGCTGTCACCGGCCCCGGTGAAGGTTCAAACGGTTGGGAAAGGCACGCCTAGTGCTGGCAGAGAGGATTACGAGACGGCTGCCGCGATCCGAAGGGATATCGAAGCTTTCACCTCTTGGGTTTTATGTAATTCAAACGCACCTGTTGCTAAAATCGAAATTGTCCCGGAGGCGACTTTTGATATTTCTAGACTCGATCGGCCTCCTTTTCGGTCAAAGAGAGTGCGGTTCGGGATTGAAGGTCAGGGCTCAGGCGCTCGGCTTGACGTCAGCGCGTTGCGTCGTCGCCTCAGAGTTCTTGCTGATGATGGTGCGGACGGGCGGATTCTGGGCGTGATTGAGAATGGCTCCGGTACGGGATTCGTGGCCAGCGTGGAATTCTCTGGAAGCGGACGGATTGGACTTTCAATTGATGATTCTCCCGCTGTCTACTACAGCCTTGATGTGCACGCATTATGGCCGCTTCCCGTGAGTGGAACCTTTTCTGAGAATGGAGAGTGGGAGGCCATTGTAGGTCAACGCGTTCTGAAGACTGGTGATGCCATCCCTCCCCAGACCACGCGGTGCGGGTACAGGGTTCTCAGCGTTAGCCGACGAAGCGTCTGGTTGTCAGCCATTCATGTGGCTGATTTGGAGCTGGATCTGCCGCCGCTACGTTTTCCAGATCCTGTCGTGATAAGGATGTCACAGGGAGGACGGCCCCCTCGTCCCAGGCGTTTGGAGCTGCGGCAAGGTCTGTTCTTTGCGGTGGGTGACGAAATCCCGGTTCCGCAGAGTGACGCCCATATGATGGTGCAGGAGCTTTGGTCCAATCCTAATGCGGTGCATTTTATATATCGGCCTTCCGATGGAGGCGAGATCATTGACCTTCTCTGTGTGATTCTCCGGTGATGGTAGCAATCCTCATTTTGGTGTCCGAACAACGGTCGGAACGGAGCCCGACCCTCCATATATCCGAAAGAACTTTGTTCGCAGCATTTGGAGGGATGACCTCCGTGTCGTCCGTCGCGGGAAGAGGCCAAAATGAGAATTGCTGGGTGATGGTCGGGGGTGTCCTTCTCTTTCCCGCGTTGTGAGTTGAGTCTGACACCTGTTTCTACTAGAGTAGCACGAAAACAGCCTTGCTCTCTGCAAGCGCGAGCTACTGTAGCCCGCACTTTTTGTGGAAAGCGTGGCATAAATGCGGCGCAGGGAGCCTGAAGTCGAGACCGGAATCGTTAAGAAACGACAGGTCTTCAGGCTGATTCAGTGTATCTAGTATAGAGGTAGCTACTATGAGTTTGTGGAAAGTCAAGTCCGTGGAATCCGACGGCGATGGCTCGCAGGACTCTGGCTCTGTAGTGCCACCCTCCGAGAAATTCGTTGAACATAGCCGCCGCGCACGTAATGTTCACTGGCGTACGGTAGATGTTTCGCCTGAGGTGTTTGTCCAAGTCCGCAATAATGCACTCGTTGATAGTGCCGCGCGAAAATCCGCAGATACCCTCCCTGTCGAATCTGAGGCCGCAGCTATAGTGTCCCTCTGTGACTATAATTTCATCATGGGATTCAAGGCTCCAGAGGATTCCCCTCTACCAGATCCCGCCCGCCCGGAAGGGCTCATGCGGCAACATGGATTCTTGCCGCTCGGAATCGCGTTCGATTCTGAACTTGGTGAAGATGCACTCTATGTTCTTGTCAGAGACCGCCAGAAGCCGAATCCAGCGCCACCCTACTTGAACCACAATGTATGGTCCCAGCTGAATGTGTTGGTTGGTCAGCATCTAAGGAAGCATCTGCATGTCATCCTGCTTGGGAGTGGTGGGCGGGTATTGGAGCGCGCTGTCGATTTTTTCTACTATCAAGTCGAGATCCAGCAGCAGGATATTCACAACACCTCCTCTGCCGCTGAACCGCTTTCTGTGGATGTCCAGCCCGAAGATCCCCGCCAGATCGCCCAGGCTCGAGGATGGTTGCGCAATGCGATTGACCGCCGTGCATCCGATGTGCACATCGAACCCGGAGAGGGCGCGGGACGACTGCGACTGCGCATCGACGGGGAGCTCATTCGGGTTCAAGACCGCATCCCCCTCGGTGATCTTGTCCAGGTTATCACATGGATCAAGGCTCAGGCGCGCATGGACATTGCTGAACGCCGCCGTCCGCAGGACGGCGGACTCAGGCTTTCATACTCGCAAGGCTCGGACCGCCGGCTGGTCGATGTGCGAGTCTCGACCATTCCCACGATCCATGGACAAAAAATGGTTATGCGATTACTGGACCCGGAAACGTTACGCGAGCTTGCTTCTCAGGGCCTGCATAAGACCATAATTGACCCTGGACTGCACGATCGGTTTGTCAGCGCACTGTCGTCGCGCGATGGAGTTGTATTGGTGACTGGCCCAACAGGCTCTGGCAAAACGACGACACTCAACGCTGCCCTATTTCAGACTCTGAATCTATATGGCGACCGCCGCAACATCGTCACGGTAGAGGATCCCGTAGAGTACAATGTGCCCGGTGTTAACCAGATTCAAGTCAATGTCCAGGCGGGGCTGACATTTGCCAGCGCCCTACGTTCAATCCTGCGACAAGATCCCGATATTGTGCTTGTAGGCGAGATTCGCGATCCAGACACCGCTTCCGTAGCCATACAGGCCGCCCTGACCGGTCACTTGATTCTGGCGACCTTGCATACCAACGCCGCACTTGGCGCGGTAGAACGACTTCAGGATCTGGGAGGAAGCTCCTTCTTGATTGCTTCGACTGTGCGTATCTTTCAGGCACAGCGACTCATACGAACGCTCTGCCCCAACTGCGGGACCCGTAAGCCGATTGACAGCGATTCCCTGCACCGGAAAGTTGCTGCGGGGCGACTTGCTCCATACATCGAGCGTATCATCACAGCGAGTGGCCCCGTTTTCGAGGCAGCGGGATGTGGTCGCTGCGAGAACACAGGCTTTTCGGGGCGGGTGGCTGTCATGGAGATGGCGGCCTCGTCCCCGGCTCTCATTAGCGCAATCGAGCGCCGGGTGCCCGCTTTGGAGTTGGTCAGGGTTGCCAAAGGCGATGGATACCGACCCATGGTAGAGAATGGCATTGACCTGCTGCTTGCAGGTCGCACATCACTGGACGAAATAGAGGCCATCGGGCTGAATGTCAGCAGTGAGGGAAAGGAGAGCGCGCGTGGCGAATTTTGAGATAGTCTACCGGGATGGGCCCAAAGCTCCCGTGATGCGTGAAGACGCGAAGGGGCATTCTGAGGCCCTGCTCCGTCGTGATTTCGAGAGCCGTGGATGCACGGTCCTGGCAATCTTGCCGAAGAACGAGAACGGGCTGAAGGCCCGTCTGCGGCAGCTTTTGCTCGGTCGACTTTCGTTTTCGGTGCGCTTCGGGGTTTCCACCGGCGAGCTTGCGCTGCTTTGCGAGGTGCTTAAAGCACTTTACAGCAGTGGTGTGCCCATGCTTCAGAGTCTGCAAATCATTATTGACGAAACGCCGAATCCCTGGATGCGCAAACGTATTGCCATCGTGCTTGAGTGCCTGCGGGACGGTGCTGACATCTACACCGCTATGAGCGATCCCCGCTGTAGACGCGCGTTTCCCGTTTTGATGCGCGAAACCATCCGCACCGGTGAAGTCAATGGACGGCTTGAGCTCAGCCTCGAGCGTCTGGCTGAAACCTACCAGCGTGCTAGCGAAACCCGACGTGAAACCATCAGTGCCCTGCTGTATCCAGCCGTTGCCTTCATGGTATTTGCCGTCGTGTGTACGGTTATCACCCTGCTCGTCCCCGCCGCGTTGGAAGATGCCGTTGGCATAGAGCAGATTGGCAAGTTGAAACCAAGACTGCCGACCGTGATTCGCGTGCTTTTCTTCCTGCGTGACAGTCCTGCCTATCTGGCCATGCCACCTGTGTTTATCGGTGGGATTGCGTTTCTTTGGACGTTGGGCAAGCGCCATCGATCAACCCGCACGGCGCTGACAAGGGTGGAACGCCGGGTGCCCGTCATTGGAGCCATTCTCTATCAGTTTTCGCTGGTCCGGTTCCTCGACCTGCTGGCCGCAAACAACGAAACCGGGATTCAGTTGGCCGAATCCCTGAATCTGATCCGCGGCACGGTGCAGGACGCACTGATAGAGAACAGTCTGGTGCGCATTCGCGAACGCATTTTGACTGCCGGTGCCAGTCTCGCCGAAGCCATGAACGCGGATGAAGAGCACGACACGTATCCCGGTCTGGTTCGACAGATGGTGCGGGCGGGGGAGGAGTCCGGGCAGCTCACCAAAATGCTGCTTCCAATAGCGGAGTACTACGGAGGTCAAGCCAAGGCTTCCCTGAAGCGCATGCTGGACCTGCTTACCCCAATCATGATTGTCCTGTTGGGCGCGGTAATCGGTCCGGTACTGCTGGGCGTATACAAAACAATGTATTTGCTGCAGGAACTGTCAGCGTTCGGCCTTCAGAACTGACGGCGTCATTTCCGCCTGTCGTGGAATGCTGTCGTAAAATGGCGACATGCGAGCGGTTGCGTCAGGTTGGTGACATGATAATGTGAACACGTTCTTCTGAATGGAAGAACAGATGCGAGGCATGGTGGCGGCACATGGCGAGCATCTGAAAGAAAACAAAATGAATCAGGCCGCAAGAGGGAGTGCTGTCATGCTAGACAGGGTTAAGTTGAGTGCAAAGGCAGGCGTTACGCTTGTCGAGCTATTGGTGGTCATGTTGATTGTGGTAATTCTCGCAGTATCGCTGACGCCGCTATTCCGAGACTACATTGTACGCGCACAGTATGCCGCAGATGCGGTGCCTGCCATTGGCGACTTGCGCACCAAGATTGAGTTGTTCAAATATGACAACTCCTTTCTGCCGGGATTGCCACGGGATCTTAACGGACCTACGCAAAATACGTCTGAGCTCACAGATAATGGTGTGACGTCCTTTGCTCAGACTTTTGCTCTAGCCACGGTGAACGGTGTGGAAGTGTGGCGTCCGGGCATCATCGGGATTACCGCAGGCAATCCTCCTTCGTATGGAACTGCTACAGCATTAACAACGCCAGCAAATATAGGAATCCATTTTGCCACAGACCTGAATGTCAACTACGAGAACTTTTCGGGCTCCCGTCTCCGACCGAACCACGTTCTCTACTATGCCGCGAGGGGAGATGCGGGGCATACAGATCCACAGGCTCCGACTGCGGCAACCGCCGAACCGGGGTATATGTATGTGGTCGCAGTTCTCGGCGACAACAGACTACCAGCAGGAAGCGGCTATGCGGTTCTAGAACTGCATAATCCGTTGACAGAAACGAAAATCGTAGCCACTTGGGAACGCTTCCGTGAAAGGGGCTTGCCCGTAGGCAGGGTGGTTCTGGCAGGGGCAGAACATGGAGGGTCGGCGCAGGAAGCCGCGGATAACAATATCTGCTGGATGGGGAATGTTGGGCTCCTTCTCAGTAATGGCGGTGATCCCGCGAGCCCAGATGCAGTAGCAGCTTTGTCGGATGTAGAAGCTGGGCTGGCCGATTTGCGGACTGCAGGCTGGAAGTTCTAGGTTTTCTGCTTTCCTTTCTTGGAAAGCGAGTTCCTGATCGAGACCCGGCGTGGGCAAGTCTTGTGACCTGCTCACGTCGGGATGTTCTCCGTTTGAGGGGTGCAGTGTACACAAGGGTGACTAGCTAGGTTTCTGATTGGAGGAGGTGTTCATCATGAGGTGTATGAGTCGTCCGGTTGTTTTTCTTAACAGTGTTTTCATTATGATGTTGATCGCGGCCCCGTTTCGGGCCGCTTTTGCAGAGTTCCATGGTTTCGACGATGCCGACTTACCAGCATTGCCCCTGAATTGGTCGGGCGAATTCTGGAGTTCCACCAATGTTCCCTCGGTGGGTGGGCAACCTGATCTTGGGAACCAAGTGTTGTTGGCAGAGACGGAAAATGCTTGGCTGATCTCGCCGGCATACATGGCCACTACTAATTCTGTAGTCGATTTTAGAGCCCGTTTCAGCGGTGTGGGCTCTGTTACAGTGTCGGTCGTTCGGGTATCAGGACAGGACGGATCTACGAATGCGATTGGTTCTGTTTCTGTGTCACCAAATTCATGGGGGCATTTCACCCTATTTCCCGAGAGTCAATTCGTCCCTGGGGAAACGAATCGAATTGGGTTTGCGCTGTCTGGATTGTCCGGTGGCTCCTTTTTCCTGGACTCCGCATACTTCGGGCGAGGGTTACGCTCGAATGAGGGAACAGCTCTTTCCTATACTTCCGATGTGCAGACTGGTATTTCGGAGATGTGGTACCGGTTCACGACAGACAACGTGAGCTGGACAACGTTGGGCAGTCAGGTATTGGGAGGGAAGACGACCGATGTGTTCCGCGCAGACACTCGGTTTGGCGGTGGCAAGCAGGGCGATATCTCGCCTTATGCCCAACTCCCACCACTCCCCAATGGCAATTTTGTGGCCGAGATCGAGGTCCTGAATACAGAAGGCAAATATGGTATCAGCAGGAATGATAGCATCGAGCTTAGGTTGTCGACGAATGACTGGGTCAGTTCGTCGGCAATTGGAGATCGAGTCTATCGGTATGATCCCGAATATCCCGATGCGACTTGGCGCACAGTTCCTGTGAGCGGTTACATTGATGGATTGGAAGGGAATGCAAATGTCCGAATAGGCCTGCGCGCGTATGCTTCAGGTAACAGTGAATCATACGTTTATTTCAGGCACCTGAATCTGGACTTCATGACGACGGTTGATGTGTCGAGCGGATCGCTGCGGTATGCCGACTGGAATGAAAGTGAGCAGCTGCTCTCAGCCTGGGACGGTGATGCGTTGTCTGCGCTACACAATGATAATCCTTACGGTGCTGTTGACCTCATGTTACGTCCGCCCGCCGATATTTCAAACCTGGTGGTTCGATTGATAGAGAATCGGGCTTCGAGAGGGGATAAACTCACCCATGTTCTCACGAATGTTGTCGGAACGAGCTCATGGCGGACCCAAACCGCTATCGGCCCACTCGAGGCAGGAGAAGTACGGGCCTACCGTGTTGAATGTGAGTTTGAGTCTGTTGTGGGGAGAGCTACCAACAGCCCGGTGTACTATCCGGGACCGGGAACCAACGACTGGCTTTCTGCGGATATTGGAAATCTCGGTTCCGTTTGGATTAATGAAATCGGGCATTCATGGGTGGAATTGGCGGCGCCTGTGGGTAGAGAGATTCTTACGGGTTGGTCGCTGGAGGCCAACTCTGGCGTGGCGACCCAACTCTATTCGATATCCTTCTCGGTCTTCTCAAATGCTATCCATCATGGAATTGCCTTTGAAGTTCAGTCACTGTCACTGGATCCGGGATTCACGAATGGAACACTGTCGCTCCTGAATTCAGCAGACGTAGTGGAATTCAGCGTTCCTTATGCGCTGAACAGTGACACCAACCTCACTTGGGGGGCGATGGGAGCTGGGCCGTACATTAGCGACAATGATTTCTCATCTTATGGAAGTAATTTCACGTGGTCAGCCGGAAATGCAACGGTTGGTGGAGTGAATTCGAATCAGGGAATTGAAGTGCCTGTTGTGCTCAATTGTCAGATCACCACAACAGTTGCATTTGCACAGATTGAGCTAGACGTAGACTTTTCTGCCGGAAATCTGGCCACAAGCCTCTTCGCCAGCGTGAGTGGACTTACGCCTGTCGTCACGTTCGATGGGGAGCACACCAGCACGGGAGAAGTCGATGTTTCCGTGGATGGGGTTGCATTTGGTTGGCGTGGCCAACCCATTGCCGAAACGCTTCAGCTTGGGGATGCTATCACGAACATGGTGCCGCTCGAGCTCTTGGCTTCAGTGGGTGAAGATGACTTCAGTGGGCCGGACCTGAAACTGTATTGGGAGGAAACAATAGCCTCTGGCTGGTTTACTGAATCAGCGGACAGTCTTCGCATTGATACGCGGTACAAGGGGGAGTCAGAGGAATCGCAGTTGGGTGTCGCTAATGCTATCCGCTCAAGCGGCAAAAGGGTTGTTAGTCTCGAAGGAAAGACGCGACATTTGGTAAACTCCTCCTATCCTTCGCGAATCGACAGACTAATCCCCCTATTGGGAACCAATAGCATGTGGACAGGCGTCCCCGAGGTCGCGTTCCCTCCCATCCAGAATCAATACGATGGCATGGGTTTGGCAGAGAACGACTGGGTGCACTATCGTGCAACAATCTTCGACCTTCAGAGCATTGACGAAGATCTGTTCTTTGCGCTGAAAGCTGATCCCGCAGGCAATTCTGGCAAATATACGTGGCTCGACGACCTTAGACTGTCCTTTCATGATGCCGTGACGGCGGACAATTTGAGGCTACTCCCCGCTATGCAGCGATATGGACAGCTTTTTGGCATATCCATTGATCTGACTCCTCAGGGGGAGTCGGTATCCATGGTCACCGCTGCCTTCCATTATCGAGTCAATGGAATTACATGGCAGACGAATTCGGCGCTCTTGGCTGAAGCGATCACACTGACAACGCCAACGAATGTAACGCTGTCGACCGCCATGGGGCCATTCGCGGAAGGTGATTTGATTGAGTACTATGTCTCGGTCTCCTACGATCCCGATGATGGTGGCCCTGACACGGAAACCGAAACACGGTTCTATCCCGATAACAGCACGATTGATGAAGCAACCGGCGCTTCGCTCGTGATCGGTGACTATGTGGCACAGCCTCGTTTGTTTACTGTGCAGGGCATACCCCCTGTCTGGTTCAACGAGATCAATCCCAATCCGGAGATTACCCCGGGCGACCATTTCGTCGAGCTGGCGGGTTGGACCAACGTCAATATGGGTGGATACCAAATTGAGGTGAAGAATCTGACGAATGGGGTTGCGGATGTATACACGATTGCAGCAAGTACGTTTGCGACGAACAACATCACGGATGTTTACGGTTTCTATGTTATCGGAGGTGTCTCGGCATCGAACTGTCAGCAAGAGCTCACTAATGCACTGCCCCGCCACGGAGGCCTGAAACTGTTCGACTCACAGTCGAACGTTCTCGACGCGGTCAGCTATGACGCTGAGGGTGATTCCATAGCATCCAACGATTTGGAGTACGTGTATCTTGGTAACGCCGCAGGGGACGTTCTGGCGGCATCCGGTACAGGGAATCCAGGCAACCAGGCACAGTTTACTTGGGCGTCTGTTGCCAGCAATTCTGCTGGTGCATTCAATGCCGGTCAGCTCTATACGAATACGCCACCGACACCGAATCCGCCGCTGTTTGTGAATCCGCAGACTTGGGTCAAGACGACCTCAAACCTTGTTGCCCAAGCTGAGATGTCTACAGATATGCATACGCCAGTTGAGTATCGCATTCAGGCCTCAGGGCAAGATAGCGGATGGTCGACGGCACGCGAATTTGCGTTGACAAATCTCAATGAGAACACTGCGTATGCGTTGACGCTGTCTGTGAAGGATGCCCTAGATGCACAGACCGATGATGGCTCTACGAATGTGTTTACAAGCGTTTCCGTGCCAACGAATGCTCCAATTGTCACAGGCATTGCCACAAATGCTGTGACCGTTCATATGCCTGCCGGTGCCGTGGTGAATCTGGGTGTCGGAGATTCAAGCGTTCGCTACATGGGCGATGTCGGTGGCATGTCTGCATGGTCAACCGGTGTCGTGACGGTGACGGATTCCGCCATGACGCCAAATGGCCTCTATGAGTTTGAGGTCAAGGCCCGGAACGGTGATGCCGAAGAGACTGCATGGAGCGGTGTTTTTGGGCAGGGCTATACATTGGCCGCCGTCCCCGTCAATCCTCCCGTGCTCACGCAAGAGGGTTCCAGTCTGAGTCTGTCGGTAACGAATTCGGTGGTGGAGGGGGCTTTGAATGCAGACGGTAATCCGACGAATACGCAGTATGCTATCGCCGTCTGGGTGCCGGGCACGAGTGTGACCAACTACCTGACAACGGCAGGTGAGGAACAGGGCTTCCCCGCATGGGCAGTGCTTCCGGATTGGGGTGGAACCACGGGTGTTGTTGCCGATGTGGATACGACATTAACCAACGTCTTTGCTCTCCTCGCTCGCAACGGTACCGGTGACGTGACTAGGCTGGGACCAGCGGCTACCTCTGTTTTCAATATGGAGGTTGCGTTCGCTGAGGTCCCGGCGCAGCTCAGCGGTGGGGAGGGGCAGGTTTCGGTGGTCGCTGACATCAAGAATCCGTGGATGAATGATGTTCAGTTGAATCTGGCCTATAGTTCCGACGCCGACGCAACGTGGAGCAACGCCACTCTGGTTAGTGCCACAGCGGCATATGGTACGCAACCGGCTGTCTCAACTGGCATGCCGTATCAGATCTCTGGGGTGGACACCGGCACGGACATGACGAACCGGGTCAGTGCCACTTGGAATGCGTTGGGAGATATGGGAGACACGTTTGATGGTTCGGTCAGTCTGCGCTGGAATGCATTTGATCCGGATGCGCAACGAACAGCACAGGCACCGGCTGTATCTAATGCCGCAGCGCTGGACCTGAAGTCGCCGACCGGCGTAATTACCCGTTTGGATGCGAATCCGACGAATGCAGCGCCCCTGCGTTTTCGAGTGGTGTTCAGCGAGAGCGTGTCCGGTTTCAGCACAGGCAGCTTAACAAACCACGAAGATGGTGTAAGCGGTACCATAGCCGCAGTCGTGGGTAGCGGGACGACCTACACGGTAACTGTGAGCAGCGTGAGCGGCAATGGCAACTTCGGAATATCCATCCCCGCTGGCGAAGTCTCTGATGGAGCAGACAATGGGAACATTGCGGTTTCCCAAGTGGGGTACGAGATTGATCAGACTCCGCCAACAGGAACCATTACCCTCTTAGATGCGAACCCTACAGGGGCAGATACGTTGCACTTCCTCGTGGTGTTCAGTGATGAGGGCGTGTTCGGGTTCACCACAGGCAGCGTATCCAAGCACGAAGCTGGTGTGACCGGCATCGTCGATTCAGTTATCGGAAGCGGCACGACCTACACGGTAACCGTGGCTAGCGTGAGCGGCGATGGTACCATCGGTATATCTGTGGCTGCTGATGCTTGCTCTGATTCAGCGGGCAATGGTAATACGGCGCTGCTCCGGGTTGACTACGACGTCGACCAATCCGTTCCGCAGCCGGGAACAGCCTTTATCGGAGGCGGTGTAGCGTCTGTCATTCTCTCGCTAACCAATCTGACGCTTGACCTTTCCTGGCAGGACTTTGCTGACAACGGGAATCCACCTGTAGGAATCGAAGGCTACTACTACAGTCTCCAGAACCGTGTTGGAACGAGTGAAGGACTCTTCACCACTGGCACCTCCGCAGTCCTTTCCAATGTGCCACGAGGGGTTGTGACTGGGTTTGTCTGGGCTGTCGATCAGGTGGGCAACATTGGAACCAACAGTGCCTCTGATTCCATGCTGGTCTACTATGAGGCCTCCGCTTTTGCTGTTACGGGAATGCCGACTCAGATTGCCGGTACAGAGCAAGTGATAGAGGTGCGGGCTATCTATGACGAGAATGATACAGAGACGATTTCTGACGCCTATGTGGGTCCGCATGAAGTGACCTTTAGCGGAGCGGGCATTTCTCGTGCAGGGATGGAGGCTTCCGCCACCGATACGAATGGCATTGTTGTGCCGTTTGGTGATGCGATGAATCTGAACTTCGATGCCGGCATCGCAAATGCCACCATGCGGCTTGTGCGTGCTGAAAGTGCTGTCGTGTCTCTCTCTGACGGTGTGATCAACGCTGATTCGAACAGTCTGTCCGTTTGGGTTCAGCCAGCGGAGAAGGCGACGCTCTTCTATGGCACACCACCTCCGACGCAGGTGGTTGCTGGCGTGGTCTGGTCTGATTTTACCGTCGAGATTTCGGATACCTTTGGCAATAAGACCGTTGGCGAAACGAATAATATTGCAGTGTATACTTCTCCAAGCTCGTTCACGACCAATATGGCTGCGGTAAACAGTACGGCGCTGTTCACGGGGTTGACCTACACGGCTTCCGGAACCATACAGGTGTATGCAAAGGGTCTGATCCCTGTAGCTACTGCTGTAGTGGAAGTGGTTGTGTTGTCGGCCGAAGCCACGTCGTATGTACTTGGTGTCGGCAATTCTCCGGTAGCAGCAGGCACACCGGTCAGTCTGATCGTCGATGCGAAAGATGACTTTGGCAACCAGGCCGCAGGTTATGCCGGGGTGTATTCGCTTATCTTCAGCGGAGCCCTTCCTGCGCCGTCTGGGACACTGCCGACGGTTGACGGTGTCAACTTTGGTAGTTCTGTTAGTTTGACGTTTGACGACGGCTCTGCGAATGGATCTCTGGCGCTCTACAAGGAAGGTCTGACGCCACTTTCTGTGACGAATGTTGCTGAGGGAAAAGTCGGCGGCCCCTTGAATGTGCCTGTCACACGCGCTCCCATCACCGAGATTGAGTGGAAGACGCAACCGCCGACAAACGTAGCCGTCAATACCCTATGGAACCCAAAGCCAGAGGTCCTATTGCGAGATGCCTATCACAACCCAGTCAAGTCGAGTGATCTGATAACCCTGACGCCCTCGAAAGGGGCTGGAATTTCTGGTGCCAGTGTTGGCGCAGATGGTACGGCTTCGTTCAATATGATATATAGCGTTCCTGGTGTCTATCGGGTTAGCGCTATGGTGCAAACGCTGCCTGAAGGTCGGCGGTACTCTCCGTGGTCGGACCTTGTGTTGGTCCTTGCAGATACGGCTACGCCAGCGAGTATTGTCTCGGCTGAGTTTTCTGGATCTAGCTTGGTTTTGGCGTTCACCAACGAACTGTTCACAACACAACATCAAGTTGAGAGTCTCTCAGACTTGCCGTCAAGCAACTGGACGGCAGATGGCTTACAAGTTGACTATGAACTTGATGCGGGTTCCTTCAACCAGGGATCAGGTGAAGTGTGGCGTGCCACAGTTGAACTCCCGGCAACGAACCGCGTTTTCTACCGGATTGCCACCCCTGAGCCACAGCCCTAGAGGCTGGTTTGGTGCCGAAGGCGTGGTGAATAGATGGGCAGGGCACACATGAGGAGATCAGGCCAGCGCAACCCCTAGGCGCGGGTCCTCCGCCGGATTGTCCAAGGTGCGAGATTTGGGGCTGCGAACGAAAGTAGGTGCGGCTCTCCAGAGCTGTCACCATGGAATGATCAGCTCTGGAGAGCCGATCTACTGAAGTCGGGCACAACGCAAAACGTTGAGAAATAGATCAAGTTTCAGACTAGTCTCGACGTACCTCTTCTGGAGAAGGCGTCGTTGGGTATAGGTCATCAGCGGTACCCAGGTGCTGATCGGGCCCGTATGAGAAGAGTACGACCTCGGTGCTATTACTGAGGGTGTAGTGGTAGGGTGTGCGCCACGGATCGGCTTTGATGATGTTGACGTAGTGCCCCCCCCAATTGGTTACGCCTGGATTCAGAACAAGCGCTTTCAGACCTTCTTCTGTGGTTGGATATCGGTCAGAGTCGATGCGAAAGCGTTCGAGGGCGATGCGCAGGGCACGAAGTTCTTTGCTGGCCCGCATTTCCCGGGTGGGGAGGTTTGAGACTTTAGCCGTCATGTTGGCCCTCCCAATCACGAGCCCCCCCAGTATCACCAGAACGAGAATCATGAGGATCATGATAGAGGGGTTTTGGCCCGAGCGGAGGTTTATGTCGCTGATAGCTCGTCGTTCTCGATCTGCCTCGTGCGCAATACGCTCGCGCATCTTCTTCCGATCCTTCAAGGTTGTCTTCCGCAGATGCCCCGGCACAACCATGGCCTTGTTGCAGAAAGGACAACGCGCGGACGGTTTGGGACCGTGCGTTTTTTTGCAGTATGGGCAGCGGAAGGTCATAGAGTATGAAGAAAAGCTGAAAGCTGAAATGAGGAAAGCTGAAATTGGGCCTCTCGCCTTCAGTTTTCAGGTTTCATCCCTCAGCTCTTCTCTTTCCTATGGATCTAGATTTTGGAGTTCCTGGGTATCGAGGTTGATACGGCGATAGTAGCAGTTTCGGGGTTCACCTTGCTCATTCTTGGTGTGGCAGATGGCACCGCGCTTGGGACGGACTTTGTAGACGAGTGAGTTTTGCTCACAATTGACGAAGGCATCTACGAGTTCAAAGGTTTCGCCGGAGGTGGCCCCTTTCTCCCAGAGTTCCCGGCGGGAGGTGCTCCAGAGGACGAGTACGCGCTTTTCGAATGAGGTCTTCATGGCAAATTCGTTGGTGTAGGCCACAAGAATCACCTCGTTGGTGTCCGCATGCTGGACGGCCACGGGGATGACGTCAGGGGAGGTTTCTGCAATCTTGGCGATCTTGGTGAAGTCGAGTTTAAGGGTGTTTCCTTCTTCAAGCGTTTTGCTCATCGTCTGACTCTCCTTTGGGTCGGGTTCTTGTGTTTAGGAGCAAAGGGTATGGGCAAAGTGGGGTTTGGGAAAGCGGAAAGTGAGAATAGAAAGTTTTAGTTCTCGCTTTTGCGCTTGATGGGGGTGTGGCCTAGCGCTATCGTCGTAGCTTCTAATGTGCAATAACAACGTTTAAGGACAACGATGCTCTATTTTAGTCGCGGATCCGATGATGATGTTTTGAGTTCCGACGATATGCGGCAGGGTTTGTTTACCGCCCTTGACGCACTGGGTGATCGAAAAAAGGTGTTGGCAATTCCGCCCGATTTTACGCGATTTCACTCGCGTGCTGGTGAGCTGACACGCCATGCCGTGAACTATTATGGTGATCGGTTGACAGATATCTTGCCTGCTTTGGGCACGCATACTCCGATGACAGCTAAGCAGATCAAAGAGATGTTTGGAGATGTCCCGACGGAACGCTTTCGCGATCACGATTGGCGCTCGGGGGTTGTCACATTGGGTGAGGTGCCTGCAGAGTACGTCAGAGCCGTTTCTGAGGGCGCGGTTGATTATGCCTGGCCCGCGCAGGTAGATCACTTGCTAGTCGAAGGTGGGTATGACTTGATCTTGTCGATAGGCCAAGTGGTACCACATGAAGTGATCGGCATGGCCAACTACAACAAGAATATATTTGTTGGCACCGGTGGAGCGGAAGGCATTAACAAGAGCCACTTTCTTGGGGCGGCCTATGGGATGGAGCGTATCATGGGGCGCGCCGACACCCCAGTTCGTCGTGTCCTGAACTATGCCTCGGATCACTTTTGCGATAGTCTTCCGATTGTTTATGTGCAAACCGTCGTTGGGCGGGGGGATAATGGGGCGCTCGTGGTGCGAGGGCTTTTCATTGGCGATGATGTGGAGTGTTTTGAGCGGGCCGCGGAGCTATCGCTTGAAGTCAATTTTGAGATGCTGGATGCACCCCTTGATAAGGTGGTTGTTTATCTTGATCCCTCCGAGTTCAAGAGCACATGGCTTGGCAACAAGAGTATCTATCGCACGCGCATGGCCATTGCCGATGCAGGTGAGCTCATTGTTTTGGCCCCTGGCGTCAAGGAGTTTGGTGAAGATGGTGAGATTGACCGTTTGATACGGAAGCATGGGTACATTACGACCCCAGAGGTGTTGCAGGCGCTCAAGGATGATCCCGACCTCGGAAACAATCTCAGTGCCGCCGCGCACCTGATTCACGGTTCATCCGAGGGCCGTTTTTCTGTGACCTACTGCCCTGGTCATCTCACGCGTGAAGAGATTGAATCCGTGAATTACCAGTATGGTGATCTGGCGGAGATGTCTGAACGTTATGATGTGAATGCGTTGCAGGATGGATTTAATGTGCTTCCCGACGGGGAGAAAATCTTTTACGTTTCGAATCCGGCAATTGGGCTTTGGGCGTATCGCGGAAGGTTTGGAGAGTAAAGCTGAAAGCAGAAAACTGAAATTTTGGAAACTGAAATAGGAATGTATTCCGGGCTTCGCCCGGCACCGCTGGAGCGGTGAGTTGGCCGAGACGGCCAAAGCTACAGAGAAAGAGAACAAAATGGCAAAAGGGTATAGTTTTGATTTGAGTGGTAAGGTGGCAATGGTCACCGGTGGTGGCGGCCTATTATGCAGCTCCATGGCCAAGGCTTTGGCTGCGGCGGGGGCTTCCGTGGCGATTGCGGATCTGCGGAAAGAGGCGGCTGACGCAGTTGCGGCAGAGATTACGGCGGCGGGAGGCAAGGCTATTGGCGTTGCCTGCAACGTTTTGGAGATCGAGAGTTTGAATGCGGCGAATGCCGAAGTGGAGGCGGCTCTGGGACCAATCGACATCCTGATCAACGGCGCTGGCGGGAATCATCCTAAGGGCACGACGAGTAAAGAATATCTGTTTCCCGAAGATCTTACTCAGGCCACCGAGGGGTTGACTACGTTTTACGATCTTGATCCTGACGGTGTGCAGTTTGTCTTCAATCTCAACTTTCTGGGAACGCTGTTGCCGACGCAGGCGTTCACGAAACACATGGCTAAGCGCGGTTGCGGCACGGTGATCAATATCTCATCCATGAACGCATTTACCCCGCTTACGAAGATTCCGGCTTATAGTGGTGCGAAGGCCGCAGTGAGCAATTTCACGCAATGGTTGGCCGTTCACATGTCGAAAGTTGGCATTCGGGTCAACGCGATTGCTCCGGGATTCTTCCTGACGGATCAGAATCGTGCGCTTCTGACTCAGGAAGATGGCTCTTTGACGCCGCGTGGTGCGACTATTGTGGGTCAGACCCCGATGGGCAAGTTTGGCACCCCCGAAGATCTCTCAGGGGTGTTGTTGTGGTTGGTGTCGGACGAAGCCGCTGGCTTCGTGACGGGAACCGTGATTCCTGTCGATGGCGGATTTTCTGCGTTCTCTGGTGTATAGCGAGTTGACCGCATAGCAAATAGGACTTATGGGACTTATAAGTCCCATAATGTGTTTAGGACAATTAAGGAGAAAGAGGCAATGGCAGCGAAGAAAAAGACGGTAAAAGAGGCAAAGTTGGCGGATATTGGTGTGGTTGGGTTGGCGGTGATGGGTGAGAATCTGATCCTGAATGCTGAGAGCAAGGGATTTACGGTTGCCTGTTTCAACCGAACAACGAGTAAGGTTGACGATTTTGTCAACGGACGTGCCAAGGATAAGAACATCATTGGCTGCAAGACGGTCAAAGATCTGGTTAAGAACCTGAAGCGTCCGCGCAAGGTGATGATGATGATCAAGGCCGGTGGCGCTGTTGATGCGTTTATTGATCAGGTAATCCCATTTCTTGAAAAAGGGGACATCATCATTGATGGCGGCAACTCGCATTTTCCGGACACAATTCGCCGTACGGCATATTGCGAGAGCAAGGGCTTTCTGTACATCGGCACGGGCGTTTCCGGTGGTGAAGAGGGCGCCCTGCTTGGACCTTCGATTATGCCGGGAGGCTCGAAGAAGGCTTGGAAATCGGTAAAGAAGATCTTTCAGACCATTTCAGCCCAGACCGAAGAGGGTGAGCCCTGCTGCGATTGGGTTGGGGAAGATGGCGCGGGTCATTTCGTCAAAATGGTTCACAACGGCATCGAGTATGGCGATATGCAGATGATCTGCGAGACCTACCAGATGATGACACAGGGCCTCGGAATGACCAATACCGAGATGGAGAAGGTTTTTTCGCGCTGGAACAAGGGTAAACTTGATTCCTACCTGATTGAAATTACCCGCGATATTCTGGGATATAAGGATGAAGAGGGGAACGAAACGGTAGATCTGATCCTCGATACGGCTGGCCAGAAGGGTACGGGAAAGTGGACTGCGATTGCGGCGCTGGACGAGGGAATGCCGTTGACGTTGATCGGCGAAGCCGTATTTGCGCGTTGCCTTTCCGCGATCAAAGAGGAGCGCGTGGCGGCATCGAAAAAGTTGAAGGGTCCGAAGGAGGCATTCAAGGGCGACAAGAAGCAGCTGGTTAAAGATCTTGAGGAGGCGCTGTATGCATCGAAGATCGTGTCGTATGCGCAAGGGTATCAGCTTCTGCGTGCGGCTGCCAAAACCTATGGTTGGAACCTCAATTACGGTGGAATTGCCCTAATGTGGCGTGGCGGCTGTATCATTCGTTCGGCATTCCTCGGCAAAATAAAAGGCGCATTCGACGCGAATCCAGAGTTGGACAATCTGATGCTTGATCCCTTTTTCAAGCGTGCCGTGACGAAGGCGCAGGAGTCCTGGCGTCGTGTGGTGGTTTCAGCGGTTGAGCTCGGTATTCCGATGCCGGCAATCAGCTCGGCTCTGGCCTACTACGACGGCTATCGTGCGGCGCGTTTGCCCGCCAACTTGCTTCAGGCCCAGCGTGACTACTTTGGTGCGCACACCTATGAGCGGGTTGATAAGGCACGTGGCGAGTTCTTCCACACAAATTGGACGGGACGTGGAGGCTCAACATCGGCTTCGACCTATATCGTTTAGTTCGGGTGGTGCCGATGAACGAGTAGGCTTGAGCATGTGGCGGGGAAAGGTGGCGTTGTCACCGTTGGGCATCGTCCGCCACCCGTTCATGCCTGAACTCTAGTCTTGACGGTAGAAGATGGAAGCGGCAAACTACGCAGACTATCTAAATAAAAAAGATTTCTAGGGGTGGGGTTTCCGAATGTGGAGCAATTTTCTGGGTCTGTTCTCGAATGATATTGGTATCGATTTGGGGACGGCAAACACGCTTGTATATGTAAAAGACCGTGGCATTGTTCTGCGGGAACCGTCCGTTGTGGCTATACAGAACGGCACAAAGCGCATTCTTGCCGTTGGTGATGAGGCAAAACGCATGTTGGGCCGTACGCCCGGAAATATTGTGGCCATTCGTCCGATGAAGGCAGGTGTGATTGCGGATTTTGAGATTACTGAAGCGATGCTGAGGTATTTTATCAAGAAAATTCACAATCGTCGCAAGATGGTTCGGCCAAGAATCATCATTGCGGTGCCAAGTGATATTACTGAAGTAGAAAAACGGGCCGTTAAGGATTCAGCAACACATGCAGGAGCCCGAGAGGTCTTTTTGATTGAAGAACCGATGGCGGCTGCCATTGGGGTGGGGCTTCCCGTACAGGAGCCCGCTG
>Ga0307929_1000649_pt1 | contig 32288 bp, 25 predicted proteins | sample AceLakmetage1330_FD_203160 | JGI IMG/M metagenome (GOLD analysis project Ga0307929, IMG submission 203160) | Saline water microbial communities from Ace Lake, Antarctica - #1330 | ecosystem: Environmental > Aquatic > Non-marine Saline and Alkaline > Saline | place: Antarctica: Ace Lake...
CCGGTTCCGGTCCTTCAAGTCGAGTTCCCTGAACCGTGGTCAATCATCGCGCGCGCGGCTTCCGCTGGCGCGGAAAATGGCAATTCTGAGAAAAATCCTAAATGGTCGGGGTGCGGGGATTCGAACCCCGGACCTCTACGTCCCGAACGTAGCGCGCTACCAGGCTGCGCTACACCCCGACTGTGATGGAGTCGGAACTATACCGTAGTTCCTTCATAAATCAAGCGAATGGTTGCCAAAATCAGTTGAGTTCCGCATTAGGTCGTTAAGCGTTAGAAGGTAAGAGTTATAGGCTGCGAGATTCCCCATCCGTGTTCATCCGTGTTATCCGTGGTTATATCTGCACCGCGCAACGCGCTGTCTACCTTTGACCCAGCCGTACCGCGCTGCTAAAGTTCGGGAAATGAAGCCGCACCTCAAAGATTGGACGGAGTGGAAGAAATTCTGCGCCCGCGCGCTTTGTCCTGAAGAGACTCAGCAGCGTCTGGGACGTTTTGCTGTCTCCCGCTTTGGCATCCACCTTAAGCGCCATCTGTCGGTCACCAATCTTGCCCCCGCCGATGCCCAGCGCCAACTCCCGCCCCCGGAGGATGCATGGCATCAATTTGAGACGTATGCGGCTTTGACGCAAACCCGTCAGGGAAAACGCTATAAGGATTGGATCTTCGCTCGAGTCCAGCATAGTGACCGATCTCCATTGGATACGATTCAATCCGGTGCCACTCTCATCATACGCGATGTCGTTCGTGCCTATCTTCGCAAAGAATATACCCCCCGCACGACCGTTTCTCTCGATCGGCCCATTGGCGACGGCACTGTCACGCTAGGCGACCTGCTCCCCGGTTTTGTGCAAAATGAGGATAGTCCAGAAGCGACAGAGTTTGATCTGCTTGCAGCAAAACATGCGGAAGCACTGTTTCAAACGCTTTCTCGCCGGGAACGTGTTGGCTTGCTCGCAAAATACGCAGGAGTCTCGCTGGAAAGCTCCGATGTCCTGGCAGCGGCCGACTGTGGAAAGTCTACACTCAATCAGGCCGTTCGGGATCTGATGAGGCGATTACGTGATGGCGTCGTTCGTGAATATGGCGATGAAGGCCACAATACCATTATGGCATTCACGGCTCTCATGCTACAGCACCTGGAGCAGATCATTTATTTTTGGAAAAATTCGGAAAAAGGGTTACCCGACTCCTTCTATGGAGGTGAGGGGAAACGGGAAAAGCTGAAAGTCGAAAGCTGAAAAACTGAAAGCAGAAATAGATGGGACTGTCTGATAGACTAAATATAGGTCGGCAGGAAGGTTGGCAGGCTGAGCGGTTGACGCATTGGCTTCTGGAGTGGGAGCTCCTACAGGAGCCGCAGGAGAAAATTGCCTCGGCTGAAGTAAATGCATCAGAAGGCGAGTTGCCGGAGGGGTGCGTGGCATCGCCAGACGCAGATGTTGAGCCCGGCCAGATACGCCTGATGATGCCGCAGGGAGACGATGACGGGCTCCTTTTTCTCGCGATCGTCGGAGAGGGGGGTGATGAAGGCGCGGTTTTCTGCGTGCCGTTCAGCCCACTTTCAGAACCGGCCACTCCAGATGAGTTGCTCAGCGGGCGCGATACGCCCGTGGTGCGCGTCTTCTGTCTCTGGAATACTCGGAGCGTTGCCCTGCGGGTACTTTGCGAGAGTTGGATTGTGGACAGGTTGACTGCGGATGAACTCAAGCGATTGAAACGGGCACTGCTTGCCTGCGAACAGACCGGAAGTGTCCCCGACGACTTGCGCCGGGAGGCGGGTCCTCCCCTGATTCATCCGGAAGATCCCCGTCGACTCTATCGCCGCATTGAGAGGAATCGCATCCATAATTGCCTTATACGAGAACACACCAGCCGCGCCGCCGACAATGTCATTCTGTACACGATAGAGTCAGAGCAGCAAAAGCTCCCAAAAGCCGCCGAAGACCACGACACCTACGAGATATAGGTCGATCAACGAGCTGTCTGAGGTTCGTTTTTTTGGGGTTGTACAACCGTGTCGGGACGCCACGGTCCACCGGTGGCGAATGAGTCCAAGTTGCGAACGCGTGCTGAGTGGAAGGTCGTAGTTTAACTGCTCTTTCTAGGGTTACGGATGTGTGTAGTCTTCTGTCACCGGTTCTTTCGTAGCACACAGGGTGTAGGACGTGCTTCCCGTACTCGGGAGCGCGTGTATGGTCGGCGCTGCGCCACGCGCTCCCGGAATACCGGGAAGCACGTCCTACAAGGTGACAATACAATTTTCAGGACCCCACAAGGGGCCATGATGACGATGTTCATGCAAGTTCACGCTTCCGTGATGCCCTCTGATTTTCAGGGCTTTTCTTGGATCCAAAAACTTTTTTCATCTTTTTTCGGAATTTCTCCGGAGTCGTTCCTTCTACAGTGCAGAACGACAGACACGCACACACAACGCGAAGGAGGAATGAGATGACAGGTTTCAATCGTGTCGTACTGATAGGGAATCTTACACGTGATCCGCAATTGCGTCAGATTCCATCCGGGACCTCAGTGGCTGAGCTGGGGCTTGCAACCAATGAGCGCTACCGCAATCGAGGTGGTGAGCTCGCCGAATCGACATGCTTTGTTGATGTCGTGGCGTGGGGTAAGCAGGCGGAGACGTGTGAGCAGTATCTGCGCAAAGGGTCGCCGATTCTGGTTGAGGGACGACTGCAATTCGATCAGTGGAAAACTGCCGAAGGGCAGAAGCGAAGCAAGCTTCGCGTACGGGCCGATCGTATTCGATTCATGGGCAAGTCTGCTTCGCCACAAGGCTTGCAGGCTGATAGTCCGCCACCAGTGTCGCAAGATGAAGGTGCCGCTACTGTTGCAGAATCTGACGACAATCTTCCATTCTAAAGGAGTATATCTATGGACCAGACTATGAATATAGATGATTACGGCCTGATGCAATCTGGGACTACAACGGCTCACACATGCATTGAGATGGAACTTTCTATTTCAATGTGAGTGGTATCATGCTATCTCTAGCCACCTTAATCTTAAGGAGTTAGCGATGGCATTGACGGTTGGTACAGAAGTTGAAGTTGATATTCATGATGTGGCGTTCGGCGGACGTGGCGTGGGGCGCTATGAGGGGTGTGCCGTGTTTGTGCCTGGCACGCTTACTGGCGAACGCGTCTTGGTGCGATTGACAAAGTGTCGTAAGAAGTTTGCGGAAGCCGAGCTGTTGGATATCCTCACGCCATCGGAGTCTCGTATTGAACCGGCATGTGTTCTGTGTGATCGCTGCCCTGGTTGTTGCTACCAGCACGTTTCTTATGAGGAGGAAGTTCGCCTTAAGCAGAAACAGTTGGAAGGGTTGCTGGGAAGAATCGGCGGTCTCGAAGACGTGACTTTCAAGGCTCCTGTTGCGTCTCCCCTTTCGCTTGGTTATCGCAATAAGGTGGTTCTGCATGCCCAGCGTGAGCGTAAACTCGGCTATTTCGGCGATGACAACCGCACGGTTGTTGACGTTGAGGCTTGCCCGCTTGCTGTGAAGCCCATCAATGATGTATTGGCGACGTTTCGATCCAGTGTGAAAACCTTGAAGCAGTTGCGACCTAATGCTGCTGTTACGTTTCGCTGGACTGAGACGGATGGCGCGTTACATTGGATTGATCGCGAGTCTGGCGTTGAGAGGCTCATAGAAAACTCTCCTATTGGCGATATGCGCGTGCCTCGCCGTGCGTTTTATCAGATTAATCCTGGGGTGAGCTCGCTATTGGTCTCGCATGTCAGCGAGCTTATCAAACGTCAGGATCCTACCTATCTGATCGACTTCTATTGCGGCGTTGGGCTCTTTGCGATTGCCGCTGCACAGCACGGGGTTCCTCATGTGTTTGGTATTGAGCGCCAGTCTGTCTCGATTCGTGCTGCGATCCAGAACTGCAAGGCGCTGGGTGTCAGATGCGAGTTTGTGTCCGCTGATGTTGAGGCGCTTGCGGAGGCTGCTTTGGAGCAGGTTGAAGCTGAACAGTCTATGGTGATTATTGATCCGCCTCGCCAAGGGCTGGAGGCTGCGTTTTTGGAAACGGTGATTGCGGCTCAACCAGTCACTGTGGTTTATGTGTCGTGTGCTCCCGATACACTGGCGCGAGATCTTAAGGTTTTGGTTGCGGGGGGCTACAAGGTGACCGAGTGTCAGCTTTTTGACATGTTTCCGCGCACCTCCCATTTCGAGACGGTGACGGTTTTGAGAAAAGCTGAAATTGAACCCTAAAAAGGCGGCTGCTGTCATTCCGAGCTTGTCGAGGAATCTCTAGCATTACCTGAGGCCTGAGATCTCTCGGCAAGCTCTGGATGACAAATTTCAGCTTCCCCCCCCCCTCTGACTATTCCCGAAATTTGGCAAGGAGTTCGTTGTAGATCTCAAGGTAGACGGGATTGGTTGTGACAATAACTTTCTTCTCGAAGTGCATGCGAGCCAGCACGAGGAGTTTGGTTGCGTCTGGCCTCGCTTTATCCCTTTGGTGACCATCGAAAACACCGGCGTCGACCATCCTCTGAAAAATGGCCACGGTCTCATCCTGTGTGAGAACCCTGAAGTCTGTTTGGATGTCATTCAAGTGGGGGGATGAGGATTCTTGCCAGAAATCATTGGTCACGCGTTCACTTTTTCCTCTACTGTATTCCAGATAGCCGCTGCCGCCGAGTTCCAGTGATTTGACATAAGGGGGTTCGTCCCCCACAACGATTTCGGTTTGGCGAAATTGGACATAGTCGAGGGATGAGGGTTCAACGGTAAACCGGATACGGGAGAAATAGGCGCACCCGTCTGCAAGGAGTAGGGCGCAGCAGAGTAGCAGAATCTTTGGTGCACATGTTGTGATTTTGCATCTTTTCATATTCTGTCATCCTATAGAATGATAGAGACAATGTCACTGAAATCCTCTGGGTGCGTAGAACATCTGCGGGGCGAGGGTGCCCCACCTCCATTATTGCAGAATGGGGTTCGTTTGCAGAGCTGGAGGTGGGGCGCCCTCGCCCCGCAGGGTTTTGGGCTATTGCCGCGTTTGTGAAAAAAAGCCCCGTGGCGTGAGCCACGGGGCTTTCTGTTGTCGCTGTGTTTGGGTGTGACTACTCTTCAGTCGCTTCAACGTAAGGAGCCATCTCTGCCATCTTAGTGAGCAGATCGAACTTGGCTGCGAAGAGCCTGTCAGCGTGGTCCAGTAGCTTCTTGGAGTTCTCGGGCTGGCTCTTGGCGAGAATGCGGAAGCGATTCTCTTTCATAGCGCTCTCGCTGAACTTCATTGTCGGGGGCTTGCTGTCGACCTTGAGCGGGTTCTTACCCTGAGCCGTGAGTTCCGGATTGTAGCGGTAGAGCGGGAAGTGACCCGATTCTACTGCCGCTTTCTGGTTCTGCAAGCCGGTCTCCATGTTGATGCCCTGCGCAATACAGTGCGAGTACGCAATGATTAGCGATGGACCATCATAGGCTTCAGCTTCGCTGAAGGCTTTGACGACCTGGTTGGGGTTGGATCCCATGGCAACCTGAGCAACGTAAATGTTGCCGTAGGTCATTGAGATCATGCCCAGATCCTTCTTGTGCATGGGCTTTCCCGATGCCGCAAACTTAGCGACAGCACCCATTGGAGTGGCCTTGGAGGCCTGACCGCCGGTGTTGGAGTAGACCTCGGTATCGACGACGAGCACGTTGACGTTGCGACCGGAGGCCAGAACGTGGTCGAGTCCACCGTAACCGATGTCATAGGCCCACCCGTCTCCGCCAACAACCCAGACAGACCTTTTAATTAGATAGTCCGCAACGGATTCGAACTGGCGACAGGATGAGCTCTCGCAGCCTTTCAGCTTGGCTTTCAGCTTTGTAATGCGTGCACGCTGCTCTTCAATGCCCTCGTGCGTCGACTGATCTGCTTCCTTGATAGCGGTAAGCAGCTCAGTGGGGATGGCGGCATCGCTGCACTCGCCATTGATGAACTTGTCTACGAGCTCTAGCGCATAGGCGTTGAAGCGGTCTACTGCAAGGCGCATGCCAAAACCAAATTCGGCGTTGTCTTCAAACAGTGAGTTGGACCATGCCGGGCCGCGTCCATCTTTGCGCTTGCAGTACGGTGTCGTTGGCAAGTTGGCGCCGTAGATGGAGGAGCATCCTGTGGCATTAGCGATCATGGCATGATCACCAAAAAGCTGTGAGAGCAGCTTGATATAAGCGGTTTCGCCGCAACCGGCACAGGCTCCAGAGAATTCAAACAATGGCTGGCAGAATTGGCTTCCTTTGATTGTCTCGCGTTTGAAGAGCGATGAATCCGTTTCGGGGATTCCCAGGAAAAACTCCCAATTGGCGACCTCGCGGTCGCGAATGGGCATCTGGTCAACCAACATGATGGCTTTGTTGCCGGTGGGCTGCTTCGTCTCTTTGTCGCGTTCTATACCGGGGCATTTCTGGACGCAGGCACCACAGCCGGTGCAATCTTCAGGCGCAATCTGTACGGTAAACTTCTTGCCCGCCAAGTCTTTACCCTTGGCGTCGACGCACTTGAAGCCTTCCGGTGCATTTGCAACGTCTGCTTCATCAAACGCCTTGATGCGGATTGCGGCATGGGGACAGACAAGCGAACACTGGCCGCACTGAATGCAGAGATCCTTGTTCCAGTTGGGGATCTCGACAGCGATGTTGCGCTTCTCGTACTTCGTGGTGCCTGTAGGCCATGTGCCGTCATCGGGCATCGCGCTGACAGGAACCGAATCGCCCTTCTGTTGCATCAACGTGGCTGTCACGTTTTTAACGAACTCTGGGGCATTGTCAGGAACGGTCGGCGGCATTGTGATATTCCCCGCCGGTGTGGCTGGCACCTCTACCTGCTGTAGTTTGGCAACCGCGCCATCGACAGCGACGTTGTTCATACGAACAATCTCGTCGCCCTTTTTGCCGTACGTCTTCTTGATGGCGTACTTGAGTGAGTCGATCGCTTTGTCCTGCGGCAGCACGCCGGAGATGTAGAAGAAGCAGGTCTGCATGATCGTGTTAATGCGTGCACCAAGACCCAACTCGTGGGCGAGGGCGATCGCGTTGATCACGTAGAATTTGACCTTCTTGTCGATGATTTGCTGTTCAACTTCATCCGGCATGTGGTCCCAGACTTCTTTAGCCGAGTAAGGGCTGGCGAGCAGGAAGACGGCGCCCTCTTGCGCGTTCGAAAGCATATCGTACTTCTCAAGGAAGGAGAAGTTATGGCATGCCACGAAGTTGGCCTTCGTGCAGAGGTAGGGACTGCGGATCAGATTGGGACCGAAACGCAGATGGGATACCGTCATGGCACCCGCCTTCTTCGAGTCATACACGAAATAGCCTTGGGCGTAGTTTTCGGTATCCGACCCAATGATCTTGATTGAGTTCTTGTTGGCTCCGACCGTGCCATCTGATCCGAGACCGTAGAACATGCACTCAATACGGTCACCGGATTCCACGTTCCACTCGGGATCGTAATCAAGGCTGAGATTGGTGACATCGTCGTTGATGCCGATCGTGAAGCGATTTTTCGGCTTATCGGCCTGGAGGTTGTCCAGAATGCCTTTAACCATTGCGGGTGTGAACTCCTTGGAGCCGAGAGCATAGCGGCCGCCGACGATTTTCGGATACCCCTTGCCGGAGTATGTGCCTGCGTCCATCATCTCGCCAATGGCGGTGCGGATGTCGCCGTAAAGCGGCTCGCCGAGGGAGCCAGGCTCCTTCGTGCGGTCCAAAACGGCGATTGACTTGACGGAAGCGGGGAGCGCGTCCACAAAGGCTTTAGCGTCGAAGGGACGGTAGAGGCGCACTTTCAGAACGCCAACTTTTTCGCCTTCGTCGGTCATGTGAGTGATGACTTCGTGAACCGTTTCGGCTCCGGAGCACATGATGATGATAACGCGCTCAGCATCCGGGGCACCGACATAGTCGTAGAGGTGGTATTGACGCCCGGTCAGCTTGGCAAACTTATCCATCGCGTTTTGTACGATGGTGGGGGTCGCATCGTAGTACTTGTTGACCGTTTCGCGGCCCTGAAAGAAGACGTCAGGGTTTTGGGCTGTGCCACGGATCATGGGATGTTCCGGGGAGAGAGCCCGTTTGCGGTGGGCGATCACCAGGTCGTCGTCGATCATTTCGCGAATGGTTTCACGACTGATCTGTTCGATCTTCTGGATTTCGTGCGAGTTACGGAATCCGTCAAAGAAATGCACAAATGGAACACGGGATTCTAGCGTGGCGGCATGGGAGATCAACGCGAGGTCGGCGATCTCCTGAATGCTATTGGAGGCCAGCATGGCGAATCCGGTTTGGCGTACCGCCATAACGTCCGAGTGGTCGCCGAAGATTGACAGAGCCTGACAGGCGAGTGAACGGGCGGATACGTGGAAGACGGTCGGAATCAGTTCCCCCGCGATTTTGTACATATTCGGGATCATGAGCAGCAGCCCTTGTGAGGCTGTGAACGTGGTCGTGAGGGCCCCAGAGGTGAGGGCGCCGTGTAAGGCGCCGGATGCTCCGCCTTCGGACTGTAGTTCGGAGACAACTGGGATTGTGCCCCAGAGGTTCTTAACGCCAGCGGAGCTGAGTTCGTCAGCGGTTTCTCCCATAGGGGAGGATGGCGTGATGGGATAGATTGCGCAGACTTCGCTGCACGCGTGTGCGATTGTACCGGCCGCGGTGTTACCGTCGACCATGATCATGTTTTTTTCTGCCATTGGTTTTCTCCTGCATTGCGCTATTCGCGCCCTTTCCTTACAGCGATAGAGAGCGGACCATATGGCTGCTCTCTATCGGCTGCGATATTAAATATTCTATCATTTTAAATTATGCGTTAATGAATTCGCGAACGCTATCGAGCTGACCGGCGCTGCCGAGCAATTCGTTTTTGTCTGCGATGTACTTGGCGTATTCGCCCATGAAGACTTTACCGGCAGGACGCAGGTCGAAGACTTCCGGCTGATCGCGGAACATTTCGCGATGCACGCGACACCAAACCAGACGGCCATCGGTATCGATGTTGATCTTGGTCACTCCGAGTTTGGAGGCGGGGAGAAATTGAGTTGCATCGACACCCTTGGCACCGGCTAGTTTGCCTCCGGCTTCATTGATGCGTTTGACTTCGTCCTGAGGCACTGAGCTGGAACCGTGCATGACCAGCGGGAAGTTTGGGAGCTCTTTCTGGATGCGCTCAAGCACATCAAAGTGCAGGCCCTGTGTGCCCGAGAACTTGAAAGCCCCGTGGCTCGTTCCGATTGCGCAGGCCAGAGAGTCGACACCTGTGCGCTCTACGAACTCTTTAGCTTGGGCAGGGTCGGTGAGCTTGGCATCAGCCTCAGCCACCTGAACGTGCTCTTCAACACCACCAAGTTGTCCCAGTTCGGCTTCCACCACGATGTCTTTGGCGTGGGCCGCATCAGCGACACGCTTGCAGATGGCGATGTTCTCATCAAATTCTGCATGCGAGGCGTCGATCATGACGGAGCTATAAAAACCGCTTGCGATGCAGTCCATGCAGGCTTCTTCGTCACCATGGTCCAAGTGCACGGCAAAGATGGCATCCGGGAAGATCTCGTCAGCGGCGCGAATCATGGCTTCAAGCAGGCGCTTGTCGGTGTAGGAGCGTGCACCCTTGGAAAGCTGAATAATGAAGGGAGCCTTGCTATCCAGATTGCCGCGGAACAGCCCCATGATTTGCTCTGCATTATTGATATTATAGGCACCGATGGCGTATTTTCCGTAGGCGTGTTCAAACAGCTTCTTCGTAGAAACGATCATTTCCTGCTCCATGTTGTGTTGTTTTAGTGCGAAAATCACTCGGTTACTGCGATTTAACAAAGGCCTGTCAAATGCACAGGCTCGAACTATAGCGATGCCCCTAAGCCAAGTCAATGCCGAGAATGGGGAGGTGTCGGCTGTCTATTACCTATTCAAGCATGATTAGACAAAACTTCAGGGACAGAAAATGTTACTTTCTGCTTTCACATTTCAGACTTACTCTTGTTCCTTTATAACTTGACGGTCAGAAAGTCTCCGTATTACTGTGCTCCACTCAGAGTGAAGCCAAAATGGGTTTCCCACTTGTCAGAAGGTAATAGATAACAAAAAAGGAAAACATTATGAAATGTCTCATTAGTCCTACGAATTTTGAAGAAGCACGTGTTGTTGCTGAGGCTGGCTGTGATATTGTAGATATCAAGAACGTGGATGAGGGTTCTCTAGGGGCGCAACCACCTTGGGTTACGAACAAAATTGTGACTGAGCTTGCGGGCGACGGCGTCGTTTTCAGCGTTGCGCTGGGCGATCTTCCTAATAAGCCGGGAACGATTGGTTTGGCTGCCTTTGGTGCCGCAAAGCTGGGTGTGGACTATATTAAGGCCGGTATCTATGGTGCCACTAACTACGATGAGGCATTGGCCATGATGACGTCTGTCGTCAAATCTATTCGTATGGCTTCTGACGACACCATTGCTGTTGCCTCGGGCTATGCCGATTACAAGCGTTTTGGCGGTGTGGGTTGCGCTGATCTCGTTGCTGCAGCAAAGGACTCTGGAGCCGATGTGGTTATGCTTGATACAGCTATAAAGGACGGACAGACCCTTTTTGATGCCTTGACCTTTGATGAAATCAAGACTTTCGTTGATGCTGGCCATGCTGCTGGCCTGCAGGTTGCCCTGGCAGGATCTATTGGTGTTGCTCACATGGACGCGATTTGCGAACTCAAGCCGGATATCATTGGTATTCGCGGTGCTGTCTGCGTTGATTTGGATCGCACGAATCCCATTACAATTGAAGGCATTCAAGCTCTGAAGAAGCGCCTTGCCGAAATCCCTGCATGAGCTTAAGCATGTAACCATGCCACTACGGCTTATCAAATTTGGGGGAGCCTCGATCACCCGCAACGGGTGTGAAGGGCTTTTTGATCGGGACAATGTGCGCCGTATTGTCCACGAATTGGGCATTGGCTCTCAGCATTGTGTCATTGTTCATGGGACCGGTCTTGTGGGGAAGCGGCCTGCTGTGGAGCATGGCTACCTCCAAACGGGTAGACTTGCAGCGGATGATTCTCTGCTGGGGATGCGGATACGGGCTTCATTGCGAGAGTTGAACAGGCGTGTTCTTGATGTTCTGTTTGAAGCGGGCATACCTGCACTTCCGATGGACGCGTGGCAGTGCTTCAATACCGGGATGGATGGACTTCGACATCCGCCGTTAGCCCACAGTATTCGCCAAGCGACGGATCAGGGGCTTGTGCCTCTGTTCTGTGGCGATTTTGTGCCCCAGCCCGATGGTTCTTTTCGCGTTATGTCCAGTGATACGATGATGTTGATTCTGGCCCGGGCTTTACAACCTGATGCTGCTTTGATGCTGACGGCGGCGGATGGTGTGTATGGCCAATCTGAATTGGATCCAACGTGTCAGGGAGCTGTGATGCCTCTCTTGTCAAAAAGCAACCGATTCCAAATGTACAAAGCCGCCAGTGACAAGGATGATGTCAGTGGGGGAATGGGGGCCAAGGTTGATCATGCTTTTGAAATCGCGGCATGCTCGGGGGGCTCCTGCACGATTGCTAGCGGCCTTGTTCCGGGCGTACTAAGCGCCGTTATGGCTAATGAAGATGTTGTTTGCACGCGTGTTGTGTCCGAGCAGAAGTCCATACGAAAAGGGATTTCGATGGTTTGCCTGCTGCTGGGGCTTGCCATGTTCACCGGTTGCATGTCTCCAATGGGGAAGTTTGCGGGAGGTCTTGGCGACGGACTTGGCCGCGTTCCGGATCGAACCCTTGCGCAGGAGGGAATTCCCGCCTGTATTCTGATGATTGAGGGAGCGCTGAGTGGTTCTCCGAATGATCCCGATCTTCTTGAGGCTGCCTCCGGTCTCTATAGCTTCTACGGCTCTTATGCTGTTAAAGACAACGTTCGTGCACAGCGATTGACCGAACGTGCTCTTGATTACGCCTTGCGCGCTGCGGATTTTGGCCTGCCGGGGATGCGAGAGGCGCGAATGATACCTTTTGGTGCTCTGGAAGCGCTTGTTACCCGAGCGAAAGCATCGCATGTGCCTAGTCTATTTTCCGTGGGCTCGGTCTGGATGGATTGGATTCGCGTACGCGCCGATGATATGGATGCCATTGGCGATCTTCCACGGGTTGAGCTTATCATGGAACGTGTGGCCTCTCTTGATGCACCTTACCAGGCGGGGGCTGCCTATTTTTATCTGGCATTGCTTTCCGCCTCTTTGCCGGACGATAATGCTGTTATCGCGGCTCATTTTACGCGCGCGATTGAGGCGGCAAAGGGCCAGAGCCTCATGCCCGAGGTGTTTTATGCATTTTGGCTCCGGGATCACGTCTCTGTCGAGCGTGGTGAAGTGTTGTTGAAGGGCATTGTGGATCGAGGTTTGCCGGATGTTCCTGCGCGAACCCTTGTTAACCAGATGGCCCTTGATAAGGCTCAACAGGCGTTGAGCAAGATGGACTCGACTCAATAGAGGGCATCCGAAAAGGGGTAGGAGCAAAAAAACGCACAAAACCGGGGAGAATATCCAACAGCCAACAAGGAATATCCAATGACCAAGGTGAGAGAGCCATCAGAACATCGCCCCATTCTCGACATTACGGGGCAATGTACGCATTTGGTTTCCGATGTTCGGTTGGATATTCCTTGTTCGATATTGGATATTCAATCTTTTTTCTGTGCCTGGCCCCTTTCGGACTGGCTGAAGAAAACAAAAAAACGCTGGGTTTTGTGTGGCACTTTGGTCCTGTCAAAAATTTAATGGAAAGTGATTAAAACGGAAATCGTCGCACGGTCTCGTCCGCCGAAATGGCAGGGAAATGAGAGAAGATCTAAAGAGATATGCGTGTACGAGTATGTGTACGAGTACGGGAAGAGCCTCGAAACTTTGACAGAACCGGCACTTTACTGAGGAGATGACGATGCGGATACATGGCTGCTGGATACAGGTGTTGCTCTGCATGATATGTCTCGCTTTGGATGTCGGGGCGATCGAGCTTCGAATGGGATTGCCATTACCCTTTGAGAGCAAAGAATGGACGATTGCTGCTAAGGGTGCCGAGCGCATGTCGCAAGCACCGACGGGGGAGGTCAGCGTTGTGCTTGTTCCTTCCGAGAAGGATGGTCCCAGCATTGCGGCGCAGCTCCAGCGTGGTGAGCTTGAGGGCGGCCTTGTCATCATGCAGGACTTTGGAACGCTTTCACTTGGGCAAGATGCCTTCACGTACGCGCTTCCCTGTACATTCATGTCCACGAATGAGGTATTCCATATCCGTGAGAAGCTGGATGCGACCCTTTTGCAGAAGCTCAGTGAGGGCCCTTATGAAGCGGTGGCAATTGTGGGGTTTGGGGCTGCCTACGCCATGTCCACACAGGCGCTCTCGACTCCCGCGGACTGGCGTGAACGGAAAATCTGGATTCCCTCAGGTGACGCATTCATCCAGAACTTCAATATGCTCAATCTGCAGACGGTCTCAACCTCTGTTAAGGACGTGCGGGCCAGATTGAAGAGCGGCCTTTTGGATACGATTATTGTTCCTCCTACGGTTGCCGTCATGAAGCGTTGGCATACCCGAGTTCGCAACGTATTCGATGCTCCTTTTGTATACACCTATGGCATTTGGGTTTTGCGAGATGATGTGCTTGAACGTCTTTCTGAAGCCGATCAAAAGGGGGTGCTTAAACACCTGTCGGTTCTGTGTCAGGAGTTGGATGATGCGATACAGGGCCGCAATACGAAAGCACGCGAGGTGTTGAACCGATATGGTGTGGCGTTTCTCGCACCGAATGCGGCTATGAAAGAACAGTGGAGCCATTGGGCGGATGCCCTTTGGCTTGGTCTGGAGGCTTCGCAAAAGCCGTCATTGGCTCTCCATAATGCATTGAAAGAACACCTAGAGAACAACCGATAAAGAAAGGGGCTGCGATTCGCATTGAATCCAGTCTGATTGCCCCATGCCACGTCCACGATTTCAACGTAAAATCATCACATGGCTGTTGGATCATGCGATTCTTGTCGTTGCTTTCGTGTGCATCGTTACGCTGGCTATGGGATACCAGTTGCGCAACCCGAGTGTGCTCTCGCAGAATTATGACAGTGAGCAGAAGGAGGGGGCTGAAGGCGAAGAACTTAAGAAATTCGCCCGCATGTTTGGAGAAGGCGAACTGCTGATGGTGGTTGTCAGGGCGCCTGACGTTTTTGCTCACGATGTTCTCGCCTACCTTCAGACTCAAACCAAAGCCATTGCGGAATTTCCACGAGTGCTTCGTGTTGACTCGCTGGCGACGGCCCAGAACGTTACGGCGGTGGATGGGGAGCTCGCAACGCAGCTTCTGTTTTTGGAAATCCCCACAGATCGGGAAGCTCTTAAGGCCAAGAAGCAAACGGCGCTTTCTAACCCGCTCTGGGTGGGCAACCTTATTTCCCCCGATACGACGGTAACGGTGCTAAATGTCTTTCTTCCGCCGCTGATGCGGGGCTCGTCTGAAGCGGGTGACATCATCGCGAGTATCAAAGACCAGGTGGCCATTGGAAAACCTGCCGATGTGGATGTGTTCCTTACCGGCCTTTCGCCCATGTTCGTGGATTCCAAGGCGTGTGCGAATGGCGATTTTAAGCGTTTCTTCATTCTAACATGGGTTCTCATGGCCGCACTGTTGTTCGTGGCATTCAAAACGCTGAGAGGGGTGCTCTTACCGTTAAGTGTCACATTCCTCGCCGTGTTCTGGACTCTGGGCTTAATGGCGGTTACGCGACAGACCATTTCGGCGGTGGGGGCCATGTTGCCGACACTGATCGGGGTTGTATGCTTTTCAGATGCCGTTCATGTATTGGCCCACTACTATGAGCAGGCCAAAGATGCAACCTGCAAGCGGACCGTCGTTCTGGCAACGATGGAGCATATGCTGTCCGCCTGCTTTTTGACGTCAGTGACAACCGCGGCAGCATTCGGTTCATTGGTGGTTGCAAAGCTTTCTAGTATTCGCCAGTTTGGGCTTTGGGCTGCGATTGGCATCATGCTCGGATATTTTCTGATTGTGGTTCTGATGCCCATTATCCTTTCCTGGCTGCCGCTTCCAGGGACCCGCGTGCAACGCTCGTACGAAGGTTCCGCATGTGGGAGGATCCTCTCTCGAATCGCAAAAGTTGCGCATGATGGACGACGGTGGGTTCCGCTGGTGGCCGTGATCCTCGTTCTTCTGTCGCTTGTGGCTGCAAGTCGACTCCGTGTTGAAACAAGTCTTACGGCGTTTCTGCCTGAGTCATCCCCCTCCATGCAGGGGCTTGCAATTGTACAGGAGAAGCTGACCGGATTTGGATCTGTTGAGGTCGTGCTTGAGGGGCCGAAGGGGTGCTTTGAAGAACCATGGGCATTGCGCGAGTTGCGCGAAGTGGAGATGCATATTGAGGCACGGGAGGACGTTGGCGTGGTTCTCTCGATCATGGATCTTTTGCAGTGGACGCATGGCATTGTGGAAGCATCGGATTCGGATTTGCTCTCAGATCCGCTTGCCCGTGGGTTGGTTGCGGAGTATCTCTTCTTATTCTCGGGTTCCGGGCGGTCTGACAGGGTTGGATCTTTAGTCACTGAGGACTACTCTACAGCTAAAATTGGGGCTCGTCTTCGAAATGCAGGGGCCGGCGAACAGGTCGCTCTTGCGGGGGAGATAAAGGCGTTCGCCGATCAGAGTTTGGATGCACGATTGACGTGCCGCGTCACGGGTGAGTCCGATCGTATTGCGCAGCAGATCAGATTGGTCATACGCAGTCTCACGGATTCCTTCGGGTTTACGTTGCTGGTAATCGTCCTGCTGATGCTGTGGTTGCTTCGCTCGGTGAAGGCCGCGATGCTCGCGATGATTCCCAATATTCTCCCTGTTGTTCTGACGCTGGGCGTGATGGGCGCGATGGGCATTACACTCAATTTTGCGACAGTGATGATTACGTCCATTGCTATCGGAATTGCGGTGGATGATACCATTCATTTTCTTGTTCGCTACCGTCGCGAGCTGCGTGACAATAATGATATCAAACAGGCAATCGCGAATACGCTAAAACATTCTGGCCGTGCAATGACATTTACGACTGCCGCTATGGCTGCCGGCTGCTGTCTATTTATGTTGTCGGATTTTGCTCCGAGTCGGGACTTTGGTTTTCTGATGGCGTTCACCATGATCACAGCACTGCTTTCAGACCTGTTCTTGCTTCCTTACCTAATCCAAAGATGGACGGTGAGACTCGCATCAGAAGGGGGGGCGTGATGGTCCCGCCGGAACGGCGTAGTGTGTTTTGCGGTATTTGTGGCGAGGGCTTGGGCCATTTTTGCCGAGCGGCCTTTCTGATACCCCGACTCATTGAAGCGGGCTATTCTGTGGAGGTGTTCACTTCCGGTCGTGTTGCAGATCTCTGCGAAACGCGATTTCCCGATTGTCGTGTGCATCGTGTTGCTGGCTTGCGTATGCATTATCGAGCCAACCGATTGAATGTGGCTCGAAGTATTCTCAGTTATGCTGGCATGGGGCTGCGAGGCGCTTGGTCCGCCTGTCGCGTACGCAAGGTGGCGCGTAAACTCAAACCGGTTGCTGTTATCAGTGACTACGAGCCCGTAACGGCCTGGACTGCTTTCGGACAAGGCATCCCCGTCATCGCCCTTGATCACCAGCAGATTGCCACAGAATATGATGCGGATATGACGTCATCCAGTAGGGGCACTGGGCTTCTGTTGCGGCAGTCAAATCGGATGACTTACCTGAAACCCCGGCTGCGAATTATTGTCTCTTTCTTCCAGCTGCCGCTTCGGTCGGGGCGGCGGCACGAGGATGTGCAGCTCATCGCTCCGGTCCTGCGCCCCGAACTGCTTCAGCGGTTGCCTTCGGATGGGGGTCATGTTGTGGTTTACCAAACCTCGCGTACGTTCAAAGGACTTGATGACGTATTGAGCGCGCTCCCCGGAGAGAAACGCGTGTATGGTGTGGGTCCCGCGCAGAGTGGCCAGCCCGAAAAACCGTTTAGTGAGAGTGCGTTTCTGGATGATCTGGCGTCGTGTCGGTTTGCCATTGTGAATGGGGGGCATACCACGATCAGTGAGGCCCTTTATTATGGAAAACCAGTGCTATGTTTTCCTGTGCGTGGACAGGTTGAGCAGGAGATCAACGCGAGCTATGTGGCGGCGTTGGGTTTTGGTATGGACTACCGCCCCGAGAGTGGGGAGGTTCCAGATTTTTCAGAATTCCTTGATAGAGAAAGCAATATTCGTGAGACCCTTGCAAGCGCCACGCAGAAATGTGGCAATGAAGAGCTATGCCGCGTAGTCCTGGATCGGTTGGAGCGTTGGGGGCGTGGGGAGAGTAGACTGTAGAGAGCGGGGGGTGGGGCGCCACATCGGTGTTACCCTTTGAGTGGCCAGAAAAGAACGAGATTCCTCGACTTCGCTCGGAATGACATGTTTGGGGTTGTCGGGCTTTTGACCGAATTGTCATGCTGAGCTTGTCGAAGCATCTTAGCGAAAACCCCGCTGAGAGTTTTTAAACACCCACTTGAGAGCAGCAGCTCCAGATCCCATCCGAAAAGTCGATGCCCTGAAAGAGAGAGATGCTACTATCATTGACAACTGCGACCGAGAAATGGACATTAACGAGAACGAAAGCACGGTCGAGGGGCTTTCAAAACACATGTGGGGCGAGGGGCCCCACCTCCATTCTTTCAGAGTGGGGTTAGTTTGCTGAGATGGAGGAGGGATGCCCTCGCCCCGCGCACCTGATCAGGAACTTTTGAGAGGTTAGGTATTATGAGAATTCGAATGATTCATCTTTTGCTCCTTGTATGCCTTATTGCGAGCGTTTGTTTTGCGCCGGTCACAGTTTCGGCCGCCGATGATTGGACCACGACGGATCCCTTGTGGGAACTCGGGGTCTTTTTGGGGGCGGCAAAAATTCCCGCTTATCGAGGCTCCTCTGAATCGCGCGATTATCTGCTTCCCCTTCCTTATGGTGTTTATCGTGGGGATATTGTGAGTTTCGATCGCGAGAGCATCACCGGTCTCTTTTTTGAGTCTGACACCGTTGATATTGATACGTCTATGCTGATTGACTTTAACGATAACGATGATGCTCGCGTCGGTATGCCAGAGTTGGATCCGTTGATTCTGGCCATTGGCCCCGCAATAAAGATCTACATGCGTAGAATGGAGCACGATGGCTACAACCTCTATCTTGATATTCCGATCCGTGCTGCCGTTTCGGCAAACGATGATGACGGTATCGACACGGAGTATCGTGGCACGCATGTGAAGGCCAACCTTTTCTATGAAAACAAGAAGATGTTTGGTTCACCGCGGGTTGAGTTTACGACCGTCTTTGGGGTCTCATTTTATGATTCTGAGTTTGCGTCCTATTACTACGATGTGGACGAGGAGTACGTGTTGAGCGACCGTCCTGCATTTGACTCTGGCGCGGGGTATGCCGGAGCGGCTGTTTCTGTGGATATGTTATATCGTCTCGCAAGTAGGCTTGCGGTTCGCCTCTATGGCCGAGTCGATAGTTTGCATGGTGCCGTATTTGAAGATAGCCCACTTGTTACTGATTCCTTTACGGCTGCCGCTGGGTTGGCGATAATGGTCAATCTGAGGGAGTCCGAGAAACGGGTGCCAAGACGATAGGGGATTGGCTGCTAGTGTCATGTATCAGAATTGAATTAGTAAGATGAGAAAAACACCTGTTATTCCGAGCGAAGTCGAGGAATCTCGTCCCCGCGCGAGATGGAGATCCCTCGACTTCGCTCGGGATGACACTGGTGTTGTGTCACACATCAGTTGTTGTTTGTAGGACGGGCTTCTCCGGTATTCCGGCGAGCCCGTGTCTGGACGTCTATGCGATACGCGCTCCCGGAATACCGGGAAGCACATCCTACAACGTTGCGCGTGTGACATGGCACTAGCCTAAGATGAATTATTGACTGGAGATGTCGAATATGGACCCTGCCGCCTCTCTCTACGCTAAAGCTATGAAGCGTATGAAACTCCACATGGCGCATGCTGCAATCGTGGTCTGCCGTTTGCTGCCGGGAGCATTCCATCGCAATGCAGCGGATTTTGGTCAGTCGATGGAGTTCTCGCTATGGATCACGCGCGTTTTCGGTCGAGAGGGCGCATCGGTTCCGACGCGGGATCGATTGTGGAAGCGGATGATTGCATGCTTTGCTCCAGATTCGAAGGTTGTGGGGTTCGAGTATGGTGTTGCCTATGGGCACGCCACAAGATGGTGGTTAGCGTACTGTCCGTGCATCACGAAGTGGTATGGGTTTGATACCTTTACGGGGCTGCCAGAGGCCTGGCGCCATTTTCCGGAAGGTGCGTTCAGTGCCGACGGCAATCCTCCCAACATTGTAGACTCGCGCATTGAGTGGGTTGTGGGGCGCGTAGAGGACACCTGCTCTGGCGATCGGATTTCTGCATCGGAATCTGATGCTGAACACAAGATTCAGCGTGTCTTCATTCTTGATCTGGACTTGTATAAACCCATGCAGTACGTTCTCAGCGTCATTTTTCCAAGGTTGCGGGAGGGTGACATTTTGTATTTTGATGAAGCAGCGGATTGGGATGAACGCAGAGCCCTACTGGAAGTCATGGAGCACAAATCAGTTTCTTTGAAGCTGATTGGAGCAACACCCATGGCGATCGCGTTGCAGGTTGTCGCAGAACAGAAAGAGAGCTGATAATGCTAGATATCCTTTTGGAGCATTTTAATGACCGCGTATGTGTTGCGGCGGACTCGGATAAGATCCGAGAGCGCCTGAAGCAGGAGCGCGTTCGCCTGATGGATCCAGAGTATCTGCAGCGCGAAGTCTTCGGAAAGCCGCAGTGGGCTTGGGATTTCGAATCCCTTGATGAGGGTTTCATGGCGATGGTTGCGCCATTCATGGCCCGTGAGTGCGGAACCTCGCATCTGTATCTACAGGCCTTGGCCGCGTTTGGAAGTAGTCGCCCCGAATACGAAAACCTCATTGTACTTCTGGAGTATTCGCATTATGCGTCGCTGATAGAAGATTATTACAACTTCAATGATACCTTTGTAGAGCCAGAGAAGGATCCGCGTCGTTGTGCGCGCCTCACGCAGCTCAAGTTTGCCGGGCAGTATCTGACCGTATACGGGCGTTATTTGCTTATCCGCAATACGCTGAAAGCCGATACGGAAACGATGACGCGGTTGCATCGCTGGATCAAGAATACATACATCACATGGGGCATCGGGGGAGGGGTCCTCAATCAGTGGTGTGCAGCCCGGTTTAGTGGGGTTTCTGAAGATAATTACCGGCAGAATGCAATCAATGGACTTTGTCTACATTTTCTTGCACCGATTGTCATGGCCGCCATTATGGCAGGGAAATCCGAAGAAACCGTGCAGCAGCTTAAAGAAGCGTTGTCATGGCTTTCGCTTTCGGTCAAGTTGCGTAGTGAGCGGCGTTGGCTGACTGGGAAGATTGACTTGGATGTGGGCGCGCATCACGAGAATGCACTCCTCCCTCCAACGTTGCCCGCCACGCTCTTCTTGCAGAAGGGCCTTGCACTTTCGGAGGATACGCCCCCTACGCTTATTGGCGTACACACGGCCATGACGCAGCAGGTAAAGGACGCGATGACAGATGCGGACTTGGAGAGTTTGGAGAAAATGGAACGGCAGTACTTTGAGACGTTTGCAAAGCAGATGCAGAAGATGGGTTGTGCACCGGAGCTTACACAGCGTTTGGCTGACGGCTTGGAGCAGGAGGTGAGTTCATGAGGAATCCCAACAAGGTTTTCGAAGCAATGGAGAGCTCACTGCGGTGTTTTCATGATGAGAACATTGATGGCATTCTAAACGGCATCCACACCTACTGGCCAGAATCGTTTGACCAAACGTTCTTTGAAGAGGTGGCTGGGATTCCCGCTTTGTTCGATCAGGACTATGACACCATGTCAAAGGCGATCCTGTTGCCTACCCAAGAGTATTTGGATCGTGGTGGTAAGCGACTGCGTCCTTTGTTGGTCGCGCTTATTCTTGAGGCATACGGCGAGGATCCTAAGGACCATGAAAGGCTCATGGGTGCGATCGAATGCATGGAAGATAGCTCCATCATGATGGATGACTACATCGACGGGTCAGAGCTGCGCCGTGATGGACCTTGCGCGCACAAGGTACATGGCTATGCAGGGGCAAACATCGCGGCTTGCACCGGCTTTGCCATTGCAGAGTACCTGTTCTTCAATAACAAGATGAACCTTGAGAAGGAGCTGCTGCTGCGTCTCCTCAACGCCCTGTCTTGGGAAACCATTCAAATGGGAATTGGGCAGATCGAGGAGCTCTACTGGACGGAGAGCGACATCAATCGTGTCACGGTAGATCAATATCTTCAGGAGACCGTATCACGTTGTGCCTTTTTGACATTCCGGGGGCCGCTACGGTATGCCGCATTGATTGCCGGTGCTCCTGAAGAAGACATTCCCGTCCTTGAGGAAATTGGGGTCACCATGTTGGTCGGCTACCACCTTCGCGGGGATAATCTCGATATGTCTCCGGACTCTGCTGTTTGGGGCAAGGTTTCAGGAGAAGATATCACGACGGGTCGGCGCACGCTGTTGATTAACCATCTTCTTCAGAATGCCGACGATGCCGACCGTACTAAGTTGATCGCCATTATTGAATCTCGCACCGCAAGCGATGCTCAAAAGCAAGAGGTGTTTGATATGGTCGTCAAATATGGTGGTTTCCAGCATTCACATGAGTTGGCTCAGCATTACAATGAGCTCACGAAGCGCGAGATTAAGAAACTGCATATTACGGATGCCTATAAGCAGCTCCTCGAACAGATGTCTGATTTCTCCACGGTTACGAGAAAAGTGTGAGCACAGAGAAGCACCTGGTGTCATGTCACACGTAAAAAGACATATAGCCCCAGAGTCCCGTCATCTAGACGCGCAGTCCTGTCATCCCGAGCTTGTCGAGGGATCTCTTGCGATGTGCTGGTGCCTGAGATTCCTCGACTCCGCTCGGAATGACAATTCGCATAACGTTTGGCGGTTGGCATGACACGAGTTTCTAAGCTTCTGGAGTTGGGCAGACTTGCGCGGTTTGAGGGTGGGGGCTTTTCGGTCGTCGCGATTTTTGGGGCATGGGCTGTAAGCAAGGGTTCTGTTGAACCCTGCACACTGGGGGCGCTCTTTCTTGCTAATCTTCTCTTCTTGATGGGGAGCTGCATTCACAATGACCTTGCAGATGTGAAGGTCGACAGAAAGATGGTGAAACTGGGTGACCGCCCCCTTGTTAAGGGCACGGTGTCGCGTCCTGATGCAATGGTGGCGCTGTCTGTGTGCTTCATCGGTAGCATGGGCATTGCGTGGATTGTAGCACCGAGTCTGTTTGTTGCTTTGGCTTTAGCTGGCGCCATTCTGTTTGCCATCCTGTACAACCAATTCAGTAAGCGCCTTTTTGGTTCAGACCTGTTCTTTGCCCTGTCTGCAGGATTGCTGTGTGTCTACGGTGGACTGTCGGTGGTGGTTGCCAATGGTGCCTTGCAGCCGCCCAACGTCACCCTGTGGGTTGTTGCCGGAATCGTTGTGATCGACCACTTTTTTTTCAACGCAGTAGAAGGCGGTCTCAAAGACTTTGAGGATGATGGCAGCGTGGGAGCTCCCACGATGGCCCGTAGACTATTCGTTTTTAGAGATAATCAATATCATCTCGGCGTCGGAGCAAAGACGCTTTTCATGTCTCTGAAAGTGCTCAGTGCGCTCTTGGCGTTCCTGCCATTTCTGTTGGGTCTCTATCCCTACTGGCTCTGGCAGATCTCGCTTCTCGGCGGTGTCGTGGTGTTAATGCTGGTGTTTACCTGGAAACTCCTCAACGGTTCGCCGCTGCAACCCAAGCGGATTGGGCGTTTGACCCGTCTGCAAGAAATGGCCTGTCGCGCTATCATCCCACTCATGCTTGCTAGGCTTGTGGGTGTCGGATGGATCGTCGCGCTAATTGTTCTGCCGCTATTGTGGTTCTTCCTCTTCAATGGCATCCTTCACAAGAATCCTTTTTCGAACCCCAAAACAGATTGAGTTCCATATGAAAAAGACCGTTCAAATTATGGGTCCCGTTTGGGTCAATAAAGGCGATCGGCTGATGATTGCCGCTCTCCAGCAGGAGCTGGGTGAGGACTACTACCTGCCACTGCCGGTTTGGCTCAACACCCCTGCCTCAAAAATGTGGAGCTTCCGCAATATCAGCCTCATGCTCTTGCAGCAAGCCAAGCGATCTTATCAGTGCGCAAAGCATGGCAAAGCAGAGATTATTTTAGATTGTTCGGGATATCAGTATGGGGATCCCTGGTCGGAAATTGGCAAGGTTTTGAGTATGCGACTTCTGATGTATCAACAGTTTCGAGCAAAAGGCGGTCGCATTATTATGATGCCGATGGCGCTTGGACCCTTTTCTAAGCGCACGGTGGCATCGACTGCCGCAGGCATCTTTCAGCTTGCCGACCTTGTGTTTGCACGTGATAAGGTATCGTACCAGCATGCTTTGGATGTGGGATGCCCTTCATCACGACTCGAACTGGCACCTGACTACTCCAACGCCGCGGCACCCATCATGCCGGAAGCTCCCGAATTGTGGGCGAACCGTGTCTGTATTGTTCCAAGCACGCGCATGATGGACAAGACGCCCGAAAAGACGCATTCCGTATACCTGGATACCTTGCGTAGCTGTATCCGTCAGGTTCGCGCTCATGATTTGGAGCCTGTTCTTCTCGTGCATCAATCAGAGGATCTACTCCTAGCTCAACAGTTGAGTGCTTCCATAGAGGGTGGGGTGATGGTGGTTGACCCCTCTCCCAAAGAGGCAAAGGGTATCATTGCTTCAAGCCGGGCCTTGATTGGATCGCGCTTTCATGCATTGATCAGTGCACTTTCGCAAGGTACGCCTGCCATCGGAACCGGTTGGACCCACAAATATCAGGCGATTTTTGCGGAGTATGGATGCGAGGAGTATCTCATCAATCGTTTCGAATCCGGGCCAGAGCTTGAAGCTCAGATTGCCCGCGTACTGTCAGGGGATTCTCGCGAAGCACTCATTAACACGTTGAAGGTGAATGCAGAGCAACAGCTCACACGCACACATGAGATGTTCGCCAAGCTGAAACACTGCCTAAATGCATCAGCGTGATTCTCACTCTCCGCAGGCGCCCCCATTTTCACCCGCTTGCATTCCCGGCACCGCGGGATTGCGGCGAAAAAATAGGGTTGGACCACGATAAGTAATTGCAATTCAGAAGGATAGGGTTAAGTTAACACCTATGGCGCGAGCGAGGTATCCAGCGCCGATCAGGCAAGCGTTTGATGAGGAGAAAGAATGACGCGACGTGAAAGACTAATGGCCACTCTGCGTGGCGAACCCGTTGATCGACCACCCGTCTCGTTCTACGAGCTCAACGGGCTTGACGAAGATCCAAAGAATGACGATCTCTTTAATATCTATACCCACCCGTCCTGGCTCCCCCTGATTGAGCTGACGCGCGAGAAGACCGATCGAATTGTGATGCGCGGCGTTTCCTACGCATCGGTCACTCCTGACCCCATCGAGACAATGTCCGAGACCGAATCTATTGTGAAGGACGGAAGTCGCTTCACCACAAAGCATGTACAGATCGGCAACCGGACTCTGACCACACGTACGCGCCGCGATCCTAATGTCAACACGAACTGGACCGAAGAGCACCTCCTTAAAGATGTCGGTGACCTGCGGGCGTTCCTCGAAATCCCTCGTCCGGATTCGAACGGAGATCTTGATATCCATCCGGTCATTCAAGCAGAGTCGGTTCTGGGAAATACGGGAATCGTGATGATTGATACCCCCGATCCGCTCTGCCTGGCTGCTTCGTTGTTTGACATGGCGGAGTACACGGTTATCGCGATGACTGAACAAGCACTGTTTCACCAGCTTTTGGAGCACTTCGAGTCAACGCTTCTACCGAGGACCGAGGCTGTGGCGAAAGCGTTGCCGGGCCGCCTGTGGCGTATCTACGGCCCGGAATACGCATCTCCGCCCTACCTGCCACCGCACCTATTCCGTGAGTATGTCTGCCGCTATGTGACCCCGATGATTGAGGCGATTCACCGCTACGGTGGGTATGCTCGTATCCATTCCCACGGTAATCTAAAATTAATTCTCGATGATATTGTCGGAATGGGGGCCGATGGGCTCGACCCAATTGAACCGCCACCGCAGGGTGATGTCGAATTGGAATACGTCCGGAAACGATACGGAAAGGACATCGTGCTCTTCGGCAATCTGGAAGTAAGCGATATCGAAGCCCTTCCAACCAAACAGTTCACGGAAAGGGTTGAGCGTGCAATTGACCAGGGAACAGCCGGAGATGGTCGAGGGTTCGTTCTAATGCCGTCTGCGTGTCCCTATGGCAGGGAACTGTCGTCGTTGGCCCTTCGCAATTATGAAGCAATGATCCGTATCATCGAAGAGCAATGACAGAAAGCATTGAACCGGTGTTCCAAGCGACGCCTGACCGCACGCCTGAACGCAAGCGTTCGCATGAGGAAAAAATATATGACATCAAAAGAACGAGTGCTTGCAACATTTGCCTGTCAGGAACCTGATCGTGTTCCTATCAACTACTTCGCAAATGGAGGTATCGACAAACGGCTGAAGGAGCACTTCGGTTTCAAGCCGGGGCAGGGCGAAGCGTTACTCCAGTCTCTTGGGGTGGACTTTCGGGGTGTTGGCGCAGAATACAAGGGCCCGAAATTGCACGATGATATTCCGGAGCGCGGGGTCAAGCTAGACAACTGGGGGATGCACCGAAGGTGGGTTGAGCACGAGACTGGGGGATACTGGGACTATTGCGATTTTCCCCTTCGCGACGCCGACGAAGAGATGATTGCCGATTGGCCCATGCCTTCGCCTGACGATTATGACTACAGCCAGATCACGTCTCAGTGCGAGACGTACATGACGTACGCCTGTTTCATCGGCAATGCGGGGACCGGTGACATTATCAACTCAAACGGTATGCTTCGTGGAATGGAGCAGACGCTGGTGGATCTGATTACCGAAGACCCAGCCGGCATGCTGCTGGCAAAGCGTCGCACGGAAATCAATTTGGAAATTATTCGCCGCACTCTCGAGGCGGCTAAAGGCGGGGTTGATTTTTTGTGGATGGGAGAAGACCTGGGCACGCAGATTGCCCCTATCATTGGCCTCGATCTCTACCGCACGACTATCCGCCCCCTGCATCAGCAGTTCATCGACCTTGCAAAGAGTTTTGACCTGCCAGTCATGATTCACACCTGCGGGTCCAGCAGTTGGGCTTATGAAGACTTTATTGATATGGGGATCAATGTGGTGGACACTTTGCAGCCAGAAGCAACAAACATGTCACCAGAGTATTTGAAAGAGACCTTTGGCGGCCGTCTGGCCTTTCACGGTTGCATCAGCACCGCTGGGCCGGTTGCGACGGGAACCGTTGAAGAAACTGTTGCCTATTGCCGACACACATTGGAGGTTATGATGCCTGCCAGCGGGTACTGCTTTGCTCCCACGCATAGTCTTCAGGACAACTCGCCAACAGAGAACGTAGTAGCCATGTACGAAACGGCGAGGGAATGTGGAACATACAGACATTGAGGAGACGAGGACATGAGCACACGGATGCTTGATTACCGCCAAATGAAAGACCTACAGCCAGCACAGGGACTGTGGAAGCAGTACAACCCCGCGAAGGCGCCCTTTGCCTTTAAAGTGGAGCAGCCTGCCGCTGCATGCGCATGGCAAAAGAAGACGCGCAAGGCCCTCGCGCAGACCATTGGCTTCCAGAACAGCAAGAAGGTGCCACTGCAACCCAAGATTATCGAGCGTGTTGACAAGGGCGACTACATCCGTGAGAAACTGCTGCTTCGTGTCGCGGAACATAGCCTGATGCCGGTTTACATTTTGATTCCCAAGGAGGCACCTGGTCTCTTACCTGTGACGCTGGCATTTAATGGTCATGGCTATGGGGTAAAGGACATTGTCGGACTGTGGGAGGATGGGGCAGAGCGTGCGACCCCAGATGGATACCACAAGGATTTTGCTGTCGAATTGTGCCGCAGGGGTATGGTCGTGGTCGCCCCTGAGATCTCGTGTTTCGGAGAACGACAGACGGACTTTGGATCTTTGACTTCGTTCCTGGGACAGCAAGCGCCCACGACATGCACGCATACCGCCATGCTCGCCTCCTGGCTGGGAGGGTCGGCCATGGGCTTGCGGGCATGGGAGGCAAGGCGGTTGGTAGATTATCTCGGCACGCGTAGGGATATGGATGCCAAGCGGCTGGGTGCGATGGGGATCTCTGGCGGTGGAATGCATACCTTCTTCTCAACCTGCTTGGATCCGCGTATCAAGGCCTGTGTGATCAGCGGCTACTATTGCACATTTAGGGATAGTATTTTGGCCATGCATCACTGCCCATGCAACTTCGTTCCTGGGTTGCATGTCTTCGGCGAGATGTACGACTTGGTAGGGCTTATTGCCCCTCGTCCCCTGCTTATCGAGGCTGGTCGTTATGACGGCATCTTCCCGATCAAAGCCGTTAGGAGAAGCGTCGCTCGCGCTAGAGCTGTATACGATGTGTTTGGCGTGCGCGACCACGTGCAGACAGACTACTTCGAGGGTCGCCATCAGATCAACGGTCGCAAAGCGTATGATTTTCTGGTACAGTATCTAGGATGACTTGTAGAACACCAATGCCGAGGTAAACTGTAAGCAGAGAGAAGAACGCAAATGAACAGGTTGAGACAAACAGTACTGCTGATCATTGGGTTCCTGCTGGTGCGGATGGCGACCGCTACCACTTGCACGTGGACGGGAAACTGGAGCACCCCGCCCTCCGCCAACGATGACGTCATCATCGTGCAAAGCGGTGGCAATCTCACGTGGAGTAATGAACTCTCCGCCACCGTAGCATCCTGGACCCAGGAGAACTCATACACCAACACGGTGACGTTCGACACCGTGTACACCGACAGCGGCTTTACGAACTTCACGATTACCGGCGACTGCGTGATCAGCAACGGGACTTGGACGCACAAGGATAACAGTACAGGGAACGTCTACCGTCTCCACGTGACCGTTGAGGGAAGTCTGACGATCGAAAGCAATGGGACCATCAACGCTGACGCTATCGGCTACGACTCCTACTTGGGGCCAGGCAAGGCCACGGCGGTGGCTTCCGGCGGCGGGTACGGCGGAGAAGGCGGCTGCACGGGCGGTGGGGCGACATACGGGTCAATATTAATCCCCGTCGATTGCGGCAGCGGGGGTTCGGGAAGCACCGGTGGTGGCGCTGTTTACCTTGTCGTAACGGGAACAACGACCATTAATGGGGTCATCCGCGCCGACGGAGGCATTGGCGTCGGCGGCGGGGCCGGTGGAAGCATCTATTTGAGAACCGGATTTCTTGCCGGCAACGGAAGCATCCACGCGAAGGGTGGTCCCATGAGCAATGGCTGGACGGGCGGTGGTGGCGGACGTGTGACCGTCGATCTGACCAACAGTGCAAGTTTCGGATCCGTCTCAATCACTGCGTTCCCGAACGTAGGCGGAAATCACAGCCGTGATGGCGCCCCCGGTACCGTGCTGCGTGTCACACCATCTTCCTCTGAGCTTCGGGTCGACGCCAACACCTCCGACGGAACTACTGCGGCTGGCACAGCCGTCCCAACCGGCCAGACGTGGCAGGGATTCACGGATCTCATCGTGACCAACTTCGGGCATGTCAAGATCCCCGCCACGTCGACACTTAACATCGTCAGCCCAACTAACATCGTGGGTGACAATCGCAGCGCCATGATAACCGTTTCAGGCAATCTGACGTTCGGTCAGACCATAACAAACTTGAATGGCGGAAACCTGACAATCGTGGATGACGGCGTGATCAACCTCTCTAATAAACTCACGGTAGCGAATTGCACGTACAAGGTCAGCACGTCGACGGAGATTGACGGCGGCGATCTCGTAGTCGCGACCAACGCCACAGTGTCTCTGATGAAGATCGGCGCGGGCCTATCTCTAAACAGCCTCACCGTACGTGGCGGCGGCACCGTCACGCACGAACCGAATACAACAATCGAGCAGTACAAGCTCGATCTCACAATCACCAACAGCCTGACCGTCGAGGCAAACGGACGAATCGACGTCGGGGGACGCGGCCTGACGACCGGCCTAGGGAAACCGTCCAGCACATACAGTGGCGGCTGTTACGGCGGCGTGGGCGGTGCCGACACCGAGGGAGACGCCGGCAACACCTATGGTTCCATCACCAATCCAGTCTCCAGCTCGGCAGCGGTTCCTCGGGACAGGGCGCAGGCGCCATTCTTCTTCGTGTCGACGGGCCCGTCACCAACAACGGAACCATTTCTGCTACCGCCACCGGCAGCAACGACGGCCCCGGATCTGGTGGCACTGTGAACATCATCGCCGCCACCCTCACGGGATCCGGCATCATCGAAGCTTGCGGAGCCGGTAGTGCCAGCGCATGGAACGGCAGCGGCGGCGGACGCGTAGCCGTGGCGTTGACCAGCGGTAATGACTTTGGAGATGTCGATTTCCGGGCATGGGGAGGCACAACGCGTAGAAAGGGCGCCGCAGGCACTATCTACATTCGAACTGCCGATGAATCTTACGGAACGCTTGTCATAGACAATAACAGTCAAAGCACGTCCTACGACTACCTGACCACACTTGTCTCATCCTCCGTCTCCAACACAGACGTCGGCACGATCCTCATCCGAAATGCCGCTAAATTTCAGCTCGACGACGGCCAGTCGATCACTACACATGGAAGTTGGTCAAACAACGCTACGTTCTTCGGCAATTCTGGCAGCCAGGTCATCTTGGCAGGCACCAATTCAGCAACCCTTTACGGGGACACAACATTCGCATCACTGGTCTGTACCAACGGCGGAAAGTCTATCTACTTCAATGAAGGGTCCAGCAATCAGGTGTCTGATGGACTGACCCTGCAAGGCGCGTCAGGAAACCTGCTGGATCTCAATTCCACTTCGGAAGGACATCAGTGGTATATCACCGTTCAGACGGGTAAGGATCAGTTAGTCTCTTACGTGATCGTCCGAGACTCCAACGCCCTCGGCGGCGATGTGATCAACGCGGCAAGTTCTACCAATGAGGCCCACAATGATGGATGGAATTTCGCCGGGCCCGTGACCGTGACCTGGACCGGTGCGGAAGATACTAACTGGGGAAACACGAACAACTGGGATATCTTTACCATTCCCGCATTCTGGGATACTGTTGTCATTCCCAACAGGGCGCTCAACCCGGTACTGGACACTTCCCGCGAAGTTGCCAGCCTGACCAACGAAACCGACGCCACGTTGAGCCTCGCTGGGTATGACCTGATCGTCAGCGGCGATATTACTGTGGCGGGAACGTTGATTGCCGCCGGCTCCGAACAAGTAACCCTTGGCAGCCATGCCAATTTCACTTCGGGCGTCTTTGTGGCAGCAGAATCAACAGTTGTCTTTAACGGATCGTCTACCCAGATTGTCCAGACCGGCGAGTGGGCGTTTCACAATTTAACGGTAGTGAACGAATCGAACCCCGTTAAGTTCGAGGGCGGCTTCAGCGCCGACCTGTTCTCATGCGAAATACCAGACGCCAGTCTCGTATTCGACCAAAACGGCACTTACAACATCCACGCCTTGACCCTGCGGGGTGATTCCGGGACACCGGTTGTGCTCAGCAGCTCGCAGAATGGAGACGCCTGGGTTTTGAACCTCACCGGCTGGCAGCACGTTCGCTATGTGGATGTGCGCGATTCCGATGCCACTGCTGGCCGTACCATCTATGCGCGGAACTCGACTGACAGTACGGGCAATACGAACTGGAGTTTTTCGTCATGGTCCTCTTGGAACGGTTCCCAGGATAATGTCTTCACGAATGCCGACAACTGGACACCGTCCGGCGCTCTCGACACGAACAGTCTACTGCTGATTGATGGAAACGGGGCAGCAGCACCGATCGTGTCATCGAGTTGCACCATGAAAAGGCTCATCATCGGCGAGACCACTGCCTCGACATTGACCGTCAATACGAATCTCATCGTTCTCGAGGATCTTCTTCTGCTCAATTACGCGCTACTGACTCATCAGCCTAACGGGGCCGTCGAGTCATACAAGTTGATACTGGATGTAGGCCGCGACTTCACCGTATCGACTGGAGCGGTCATCAATGTGAACGGCAAAGGCTATGCCGGCGGACTGGGAGCGCCGGTCGACTCCTCAAGCGGCGCTTCTTACGGCGGCCAGGGCAGCGCCGAGACGGTTGCCGGTCGTTCCAGCACATATGGTTCGGTTACGTCTCCCGTCAGCCTGGGGAGCCGCGGTGGTGGTGGCGCCATCGGCGGCGGCTGCGCTATCATCAATATAGTGGAACAAACCACGATCGAGGGAACCATTTCGGCAAATGGCAACAATGGTGGAAACGGCGCAGCGTCAGGAGGAACGGTCTCCCTGCGCACCGGCTCTCTTGAAGGAAAGGGAACCATTTCGGCAAATGGCGGAAACAGCGTTACAGGATGGAACGGTGGCGGCGGTGGCCGAATACTTGTGTCGGCCACGAACACGGCCGACATAAGTAACATGACGATTACCGCCTACGGCGGCACAACGCGGGGCTATGGAGCCGCGGGCACGATTTACATACAACTCTCCGCAACGAACCGCGGCACACTCCTGCTGGACAACAATGATGTTGATACGCGCGTGTACCTGTTGTCCGGAGAACTTGGAGCCACAACACTCATCACGAATGGGGTCTCGGATGCAGTCGTCGACGACGTCACTATTCGCAATGCGGCCAAGCTTCACGTTGGTGGAGCCGCGTCCTTGACGGTCCAAGGGGACTGGACAAATAGTGGCACGCTCGTAGCCGACACGAACTCCACCGTGATCTTTGCCGGCACCAACGAGTCGCATATCTGGACCTCACAGACTTTCTACAACCTGTCCATCACCAACACCCAGGACAAGATCGTGCAATTCGCGGCGGGCACAACCAATACGATCACCGGCACACTCTCGCTGCTGCGCGCCACCCTGGAGTCGACGGTTATTGGCTCATGGTGCAGCGGTTCCAAATAGGCGGCAATGCCGGGGGTCTGATCCTGTCGCGAGGAAACGCTCGGAGGATTTGGACAGCAAGAGGAGTCCGGTGCGTATGCATCGGTTGGCGGAACTGGGGTTGTCAATG
>Ga0307929_1000650_pt1 | contig 32263 bp, 33 predicted proteins | sample AceLakmetage1330_FD_203160 | JGI IMG/M metagenome (GOLD analysis project Ga0307929, IMG submission 203160) | Saline water microbial communities from Ace Lake, Antarctica - #1330 | ecosystem: Environmental > Aquatic > Non-marine Saline and Alkaline > Saline | place: Antarctica: Ace Lake...
CTCAAAATAACTTGAAAGACCGTCTTTCGTCTTTTGGGCTGAAACGATCCGTGGGACGCGACGGCCATCCGTGGGACCTCAATGATTTGATGCGAGTGAAAAAACGCACATCCGAGAAGAGCCGTTTATTCGCGGTTCCTCAGCTTTCCATCATTTCTGCCAGATATTTTCCTGTATAGGATTTGGCGTGGGCGGCGACCTTTTCGGGGGTTCCGGTAACGACGACTTTTCCGCCGCGCTCGCCGCCGCCGGGGCCGAGGTCGATCAGGTAGTCGGCACGTTTGATCACGTCGAGGTTATGCTCGATCACCAGTACGGTATTTCCGCCGTCGCGCAGGGTTTCCAGCACCTGGATCAACTTATGGACGTCGGCGAAGTGTAGCCCCGTGGTCGGCTCGTCCAGAATGTAGAGCGTTTTGCCGGTCGCCCGTTTGCTGAGTTCGGAGGAAAGCTTAATGCGCTGGGCCTCGCCGCCGGACAGCGTGGTGGCGGATTGCCCGAGGCAGAGATAGCCGAGGCCGACTTCGCGTAGCGTGCGCAGTTTACGTTCGACTCCGGGGATGGCGCTGAAAAATTCACAGGCTTCGTTAATGGTCATCCCAAGCACCTCGGCGATATTTTTGCCCCCGTAGTGCACTTCGAGCGTTTCGTGGTTGTAGCGTTTGCCGAGGCATTGCGGGCAGGTGACGTAGACATCGGGCAGAAAGTGCATCTCAATTTTGAGCAGGCCGTCGCCTTTGCAGTGCTCGCAACGCCCGCCTTTAACATTGAAGCTGAAGCGCCCCGGCCCGTAGCCGCGCACTTTCGAGGCGGGCAGTTTGGCAAAGAGGTCACGGATGATCGAAAACGCGCCGGTGTAGGTGACGGGGTTGCTGCGCGGGGTGCGACCGATGGGTGACTGATCGATCACGATGATTTTATCGATTTGTTCGACCCCAAGCAGTTCCTTGTGTTTCCCGGGGCGTTCTTTGGAGCCGTAGAAGTGACGGAAGAGGGCGCGCCGCAAGATATCGTCGGTGAGCGTGCTTTTCCCGGAGCCGGAAACGCCGGTGACGCAGGTGAGCAGGCCCAGTGGGATTTTTACATTCACGCGCTTGAGGTTGTTTTCCGCCGCACCGCGAATTTCAAGAAATCCGTTTGTCGCTTTAGTTCGTTTTTCGGGAACTTCGATTTCGATTTCGCGCCGCATGTATTGGGCGGTGAGCGATTTTTTGGATTTCAGTAGTTGGGCGGGCGTTCCCGCAAAAACGATTTCGCCGCCGTGGACGCCCGCGCCGGGGCCGAGGTCGATCACATAGTCGGCCTCGCGGATGGTCTGCTCGTCGTGCTCAACCACGACCACGGTATTGCCGAGATCGCGTAGCCCTTTGAGCGTGGTAAGCAGGCGGTCGTTGTCGCGCTGATGCAGGCCGATGCTCGGTTCGTCGAGCACATAGAGGACGCCGACGAGGCCCGCGCCGATTTGCGTGGCGAGCCGGATGCGCTGGGCTTCGCCCCCGGAAAGCGTGCCGCTTTCGCGGTCGAGCGTGAGGTAGTCGAGCCCCACGTTCATCATAAAGCCGAGGCGCGCACAAACTTCTTTGAGGATGTCGCGGGCGATGTGTGCCTCGTCTTTAGAAATTCCCCCTTCGGCGGGGCTCAGGGCTGGCAACCCTTGGAAAAATTCCTGCGCCTTTTCGATGGAGAGGGTGCAGAGTTCATAAATATTTTTTCCGGCGACGGTGCAGGCGAGGCTTTCGGGCCGCAGGCGCGCGCCCTTGCAGGCGGTACACTTTTGGCGAGCCATGTAGCTGCGAAGTCGCGTCTGTGTATATTCGCTGTCCGACTCCGTGTAGCGCCGCTGGAGGTTGGGGATGACGCCTTCGAAGGGTTTGGTGATTTTGTGGCGGCGCATGAAATAGGAGATGTTTTCTTCGCCCGTGCCGTAGAAGAGTACTTTTTTGAAGGAGGCGGGCAGCTCGTTGAACGGGGTGTTGAGGTCGACGTCGTAGTGTTCGGCGAGAACGCGGATCAGCTTTTTGTAGTAGAGGATCAGTCGTCGCCCGCCGCGCCGCCAGGGGTGAATGCATTTTTCCAGAGAAAGCGTTGCATCGGGAACGAGCAACTCTTCATCGAAGGTGAGCATGTTGCCGAGGCCGTGGCAGGTTGGGCACGCGCCGTACGGGCTGTTGAAGGAAAAGTGCTTGGGCGTGAGCGTTTCAAAACTGATGGAGCAGTCGAGGCAAGCGTTCTTTTCGGAATAGAGGGTGTCCTTCCATTCGCCGCCGCTTTGAACCATGGCGATGAGAAGTCCTTCGCCGGTGGCGAGCGCCAGCTCGACGGAGTCGTTGATGCGACTGCGGGAATCGGGGGCGATAACGATCCGGTCGATGACGGCTTCTAGGGTGTGTTTTTTGTTTTTATCGAGCGCGGGCACCGCATCGATTTCGAATAGTTCGCCGTTCACGCGGACGCGAACAAAACCCTGTCGCTGAATCGACGCAAAGACCTCTTCGTGGCGGCCTTTGCGTCCGCGCACTAGCGGAGCGAGTAGAACGACGCGCGTTTTGGCCTTCATTTGCAAAAGCTGCTCAACGATGTTTTCCGCGCTCTGCTGCTGGATTGGTTTTCCACATTTGGGGCAGTGGACGTTTCCAATGCTTGGAAAAAGCAGACGGAGGTAGTCATGGATTTCGGTGGTAGTGGCGACGATCGAGCGCGGGTTGGAACCGGCGGTGCGCTGTTCAATGGAGATGGCGGGCGAGAGGCCTTCGATGGTGTCGACATCCGGCTTTTGCATTTGGTCGAGAAACTGGCGGGCATAGGCCGAGAGGCTCTCGACATATTTTCGCTGGCCCTCCGCGTAGAGCGTGTCGAACGCGAGCGACGATTTCCCCGAGCCGCTCAGTCCGGTAATCACCGTCAGCTTATTGCGCGGAATCCGCACATCCACATTCTTGAGGTTGTGCTCCCGTGCGCCTGTTACTGTGATCCATTTTCCGCTCATAACATCATTTTTCCAAACCTTGGAAAAAACAGCCTGTATTTTTCCAAGGTTTGGAACTATAAAAGGCCGCTATGAATAAGTCGCTACCAAATTTTTTCAAGAAGTCGGCCACGGGCAGTGTTCTGACTGTGATTTCAGGGCTCTCCTTTTTCTTCACCTGTATGCTCTTGCCGCTGGTGGGTCCGGCGGGGTCGCGCGCGCCGGATTCTGAGTTAAACCAGCTGGCCTTTTTGGGCGTACTGGGGTTGACCTTTCTGCTGGCTGCGCTGGCTACATGGGCGAAGATGATTCGTCGAAGAGAAGATCAAAGCCCGCTTCCGGCCTGGTCGTTGGGGTTGTGCGCGATCTGCGCAGTTCTCTTTGTCCTACTGATGACCGATCTGCTGGCCATCTAAATGCTCAATATCCAATTCTCAATGTGCAATGTTCATGGATCATTGTTTGTTGAGTATTGAACATTGATAAAGCATCCATGCAGCGAGGGTCTTGGCGTCTTGTACTTCATTCGCGCGGATCATGCGGGCCATTTCCTCTTCGGTAACGAGGACGGTTTCGATTTCTTCGTCGTGATCGAAATCAGTTTCGCCCGGCTCGTGAACCTCGGCATAGAAAATATCGATCCGCTCATCGCAGTAGCCGACGGAAGGGTAGATGGGCCCCAGTAGGCGGATGGAGTCGGGCTCGTAGCCGGTTTCCTCTTTGAGTTCGCGGATCGCGGCGGCCTCCGAGGCCTCGCCGAGGTCGACGTTGCCGGCCATCACTTCGAAGCAAACGCGCTCCATCGCCTTGCGGAATTGACGGATGAAAACGAACCGTCCGTCCCGCCGTCGGGCGATGACCGCCACCGCCACGCCGTGGCGGACAATCTCGCGTGTGGAGGTTCGCCCGTCCGGTAGTTCCACATCCAGCACTTCGACGCGCATGATGTTTCCCTCAAAAACAGTTCTCGATCCGATTGTTTTCTCGTACATATTTTGTGTTCCTCCGGGGGTCGCTCCACCAGATGCAGACGATAGTGATTTTCCTGCGCCGTGTCATTTGTCAAATGAGTTTTGGACGCATAGAGTGTCTCTATGACATATGCCAGACAGGAATGGGAAGAGATCGAGGTGCGAGACCTTGCCCCGTACGCTGCGCATAGTGTCCGCAGCCTGGGCCGCCACCATCCAGAAACCGATCACCCCGTGCGCCCCTGCTTTCAGCGCGACCGCGACCGCGTTCTGCACAGTCGCTGTTTTCGCCGTCTCGAATATAAAACGCAGGTCTTTGTCAACGGAACGGCCGACCACTACCGCACGCGCCTCACCCACACCATTGAAATGGCGGCGGTGGGTCGAACGCTTGCCCGTGCCTTTCACGTTAACGAAGACCTCACCGAAACGATTTGTTTAGCCCACGATGTGGGCCACAGCCCCTTTGGGCATCGCGGCGAGCACGTCATCAATGAACTCATGAAAGGGCACGGTGGGTTCGATCATAATCTGCAGAGCTTGCGAGCGGTCGAAAAACTCGAATATGCCTATCCCGGTTTCCGCGGGCTCAATCTGAGCTGGGAGGTGCGCGCCGGACTTCTCAAACACGAAGCCGCCACGCCCGGCGCGCGGCTCGACGGCTTTCCCATCGGCCCGTTCCAAATGCTCGAAGCGCAGATCTCCGATGTCGCCGACGACATGAGCTACTACGCCCACGACGTCGACGACGGGCTCGAAGCGGGACTGATTTCTCTCCAACAGCTTGAGGCGCGCCCCTTCTGGCGGCTCGCCGCCGCTCGGACGCACGAGCAGTGTGCCCATCTCGAACGTGGGCAGTTCATGCGCATCACCATCCGCAATCTGCTCGACTTACAGGTCAACGATGTGATCAACGAAGGGGAGCGCCGGATCGAAAAACACCGCCCACAAACCATTGCCGATGTGATGAACGCACCGGAACGGCTCATTGCTTTTAGCGATGAAATGGCGGAGATGCTCAAAGATTTTGCCGACTTTCTCTATCATCAACTCTACTACCACCCCGGCGTCGCCGACGACAGCATCGTGGCGGTTGAGCTCATGCAGGGACTCTTTCTGCACTACATCAAGCACCCCGAAGCGATGGGTAGCAAAGCGAAGCTCCGCATTCCTGAAGAGGGACTTTGGCGCACCGTCTGCGACTACGTCGCCGGCTGCACCGACCGCTACGCCATCGAAGAGTGCGAGAAATACGGCATCGGCGCGTAGCGCCGGAGGACAGAGAACAGAAGACTGAGGACAGAAATAGTTTCCCCTCCTCTGGAGGGGTGACCAAAGGGCGGGGTGGGTTTTGAAAAAGTTGGTTAATAGTTTGAGTGAGCGACTGGCGACGGCGGGCAACGGGAATGCCAAACGCTCGGTCGAAGAGCTTGCCGCGCATGTGATGGACTGCAAACCGCTGGAAATCTACTTCCGTGACATCAGCGCAGAGCAGGAGACGGAGCTCGACGCCTTGATCGCCCGCGCGGAGCAGGGCGAGCCGATTCAATACATCATCGGACACGTCGACTTCCGGGGGTTGGACATTCACTGCGACCCGCGCGCTTTAATCCCGCGTCCGGAGACAGAGTTGCTTGTCGAAGAGGTTCTCCATGCCCTTTCAAGTTTCAATTTTCAAGTTTCAGGTTTCATCCGCATTGCGGATGTTTGCACTGGAACCGGATGCATCGGCCTGGCTCTGGCGCACGAGCTGCCGAACGCGCAGGTGACAGGGATCGACATTTCACCGGATGCGCTGGCGCTCGCCCGGGAGAATTCCGAGCGGTTGGGCTTATCGGATCGCATTACGTTTGTGCAGGGAAACTTATTGAACGTAGACGCGGTGTCCTCACCGCGTTGCGGCCGCAGAGAACGCGACGGGGACGTCGCGTCTACGCTCTTTGCGGAACACTCGCTGGATGTGGTGGTTTCGAACCCGCCTTATATTTTTTCCAAGGCTTGGAAAAACCTGGATGCCTCGGTGAAAGAGTTTGAGCCGCAGCTCGCGCTTGACGGCGGCGAAGAGGGGATGGATCTAATTATTCCACTGGTTGAACAGGCCGCGCGGGTCTTGAAGCCCGGCGGCGGGCTTTTCATCGAAATCGGGTACGATCAGGGCGAGGCCGTTTTCCAATGTTTGGAAACCTGTGCCGCCAACGGCGGTAAAGCCGGCTTTGAAAATGTCCGAATCGTCAAAGATTATGCGGGGCTCGATCGGATTGTCTCAGGGTTAACAGCACAAAGCTGATCGTGACTTGTAGTTCATCAAGCTGCTGAATCTTTGCTTTGGCCTCCGGGCTCGAATTCCAGAAGATCGGCGTCATCTGAATCAGATCGGCGATCTGTTCGGCTTTCAGAGTGATTTTATACGAAACATGATCACGCGTAGTTTCGGCAAATAACGGAGCGCACTTGGCGGCGGCTTCATCGGCCTTTTCCTCGAAGTCGTTGGCATTCGAGTTCAGAAAGGAGCGCAGCTCAATCAAATGGTTGGGGCCGGGAACGCCGAGGGTCAGTCGGCCGTCCGGTTTCAAGATGCGGACGAACTCTTCGGCATTACGCGGAGCCAGCACACTCAGGATGCAATCAATCGAGTCATCGGCAAATGGAAGCTCGCGCATCCCGTTGGCAACGATCCATGTGATATCCTTATGGCGTTTTGCCGCGCAACGGATCGCCTCTTTCGAAACATCGACCCCGAACCGCTGTCCTTTTAGTGCGCCGAGGAAATGACCTTCCCCGCATCCACAATCCAGCACGCTGCCGGACGAAATCGTTTTGGCGATGAGTTCGGAGAGAGGCTCGAATGCACCAGAGTCGAAGAAACGCCGCCGCGCCTGAATCATCGCTTTGTCGTCGCCGGGGGTTTTGGACTTGCGCTGATGGCTGAGCAAAAGGTTGGCGTATCCCTCCTTCGCCAGATCAAAGCAGTGGTTGTTCTTGCAGCGGTATGTTTGTTCTTCCCGTTGAAGAGGTTCGGTGCAGACCGGGCAGATGAGCGGGGATTGATTCATGGAGAAAGAGTTAACCATAAAATGCGGAAGGGGACACAAAAAAGCCCGATGGCATATGACCATCGAGCTTGGGTTTTATTTTGGAGTGCCGATTAAGCCCGATTAAAGTTCTTGATGCGGCGAATGCCGTAGAGAGCGAGTGCAGAAATTCCGAGCAGTCCTGCGGTCGCTGGTTCGGGAACTGCATCGGTTGAGAGTCTAATCCCGCTATTATTGGCCATGAATACCGTGTAGTCACCACTCGTCCATGGGTTGAAGTTTGCATCGGCCATGATGTATCCGGTCATGGTTCCTGTCCCGGCGTGGAGTGTGACGATGTCATTAATCGCTAACTCTGGCTGCGCCGAGCTCTGAAGCAATCCGTCATTGTAAGTTTGATCATTGGCAGAACCAGGGGAATTATCATACCAATTTTCAATAGCGATGCGGTCTCCGCCATTGACCGAAAATTCCAGCCCTTCCATCTTTGCAACAGAATAGGTTCCGTCATTTGATACGATTTCATCAAATACAAATGAAGGATTGGCATGGGTAGATGCGGTTGTGATCGTAAAGACGAGGTCGTAATTGAGGGTGAGGGTTCCAGCTACGGCGGCTTGGTCTCCACCGATGGTGATCATTTCGGTCCGGGCCTGGGCGCAGAGTAGGAGTGTGATTGCGGCAACAAGTAGACGGGGTTTCATCATGGCAAGATCCTTTTATGGTGTAGTTTCAATAAGCGCATAAAACTTAAGTGTTTTTAATGGGCGGGGGAAGCTTGATCCGGTTGTTTTTTATTAGATGCGATGTTGGATCCGCGGCGGATGCTTTTGGGGCCAAACGTGGAACGGATGGCGTCGACGGCGCGGCTGAGCGCTTCGCGCTTTTTGACAACAGGCGGGGACAAGGCTTGCTTGCCCTGAGCGGAGCCGTACGCGGCAGAGTCGAAGGGGAAAAGATCGAGTTGCGGAGAGTCGGCGGTTTCGCGCAGGCCGCTCACACCGAAGCCGATCAGGCGGACGGGGGAGTGCAGGCCTTCTTTGCGCAAGAGTTCCAGAGCGGTTTCGCGTAGGGTGATGTCGTCGCAACAGGGCGGATCGAGCCGTCGCTGGCGGGTGATGGTGGTGAAGCTGCCCCAGCGGACCTTGATTTGTGCGGTGGCGGCGTAGAACCCAGCTTTGCGTAGGCGACCGCCCACTTTGTCGGCCAGGTCGAGCAGGCGGGCTTCAATTTTTTCTGAATTCGTTTCATCTTCTCCGAAGGTGATTTCGTTGGAGATGCTTTTTTCCTCTGTGCCAGTTACGACGGCGCGTTCGTCGATGCCGAAGGCTCGACGGCGGAAGGAGGTCGCTGCGTTTTCGCCGATCCATTTGGCTAGCAGTGCCGGGTCAGCCTGCTGAAGATCGCCGATGGTATGGATATGATGAGCCTTGAGTACCGCTTGGGTTTTGCCTCCCGCGCCCCACATTCGTTTGACCGGCAGTGGCGCGAGAAAGGCCGGGATCAGTTTTTCAGAAAAGGGGACAAGGGTGAGGCCGTCGGGCTTGTTCATGTCGCTGGCGATTTTGGCGAGGAAGAGGTTGGGGGCGACGCCGACCGAGCAGGTGAGGCCTGTTTTTTCCAGAATCGCCGCTTTGATTTTCCGCCCGATTTCGGGGCCGTCGCCGAACAGGTGGATGGAGCCGGTGACATCGAGAAACGCTTCGTCGCACGAGAGCGGTTGAACAAATGGAGTGAAGTTGTGGAAGACCTCCATGATTTGGAGGGAGACCTTTTGATAGCGCGCCATGCGGACAGGCAGGAAGATGGCGCCGGGGCAGCGCTGCGCCGCCGTGCGCGAGGGCATGCCGGAGTGAATGCCGAATTTGCGCGCTTCATAGGAGCAGGTGGAAACTACACCACGCTTGTCGCGCGGCGAGCCGATCACAACGGGCTTGCCCTTTAGTTCGGAATTATCGTGCACTTCGACCGCCGCGAAGAAGGCATCCATATCGACATGGAGTATGACTTTGGCCGCGCCCAATGGGCGCTGTTTTTGAATACAAAAACCACTTTCGCTAGGCTCAGGTCCAACCCCTGGAACCGGTGCTTGCTGACTTTTTCCAACCATTGGAAAAAGGGTAGCGAAATTTCCCAACCATTGGAACCGGCAGAGCTGAGGTTTGTGGTTTTTTCCAGACCTTGGAACTTAGGGAATCATCTTACCTTATGCGCATATGCGCATATGCGCATAAGGTGAGAGTCTTTCGGATCGATATGAAAAATACGAAAAAGGGTTGAAGGGGCGGGGTGAATGGGGTAGATAGTACGCTCTTTTTCCGCGGGGAAGATCCCGCAATACTGGACTGGAGATACAATACTATGGCTACAAAAATACGTTTACGTCGCATGGGCGCCCGCAATAATCCCTTCTATCGCTTGGTTGTTGCTGATTCCCGCTTTGCAACTACCGGCCGCATCCTTGAGGTGTTGGGTTGGTACGATCCGAAAAAAGCTAAAGATAATTTTAGCGTGAAACTTGACCGCATCGACTACTGGCAGGGCGTTGGTGCCCAGATGTCTTCCACCGCAAAAAGCCTGATCAAAAAGGCCCGCGCTGGTGAAGGTGTTGATCCAGGTTCTGCTCCTGTAAAGAAAACAGTCGATACACAGGCGATGCTCGACGCTGTTCAGGAACAGGCTGAAACCCCTGTCGAGGAGCCGGTTGTTGAAGAAGCGGCTGCCGAGGAAGTGGTAGCCGAAGAAGCGCCCGCTTCTGCCGAGGCTTCCGCCTCTGCTAAAGCTACGGCGGACGAGACGGCGGACAAGCCTGCTGAAGCGGCTCCTGAAAAGCAGGAGTCCTAATCATGAAAAAATTGGTTAAGCTGATGGTCACCTCACTGGTTGACCATCCTCGCAAGGTTAAGATTACTGAAGTCAAAAGCGAAAAGAGCGTGGTTTATGAACTGCGCTGTCACGCCAAAGATGTCGGTAAGGTCATCGGTCGCAGCGGAAAAACCGTTGGGGCCATGCGCACCCTTCTCGGAGCCATCGCGGCTCGCGAAGGACGTCGCGCCATGCTCGAAGTAGTGGAGTAGTCGGCCGCAGGCCGACTGAACCGCAGAACACCGAACAAGGAATGTAGAACTCCGAAGGTTGGGAAATCTATTCCTTCGACATTCCTTGTTCGATATTCGACATTCTTCGGTTTTGGTAAGCGTCTCGTCCTGCGGGGCGCTTTTTTCTTTGGCACCTTATTTCCGCAACATTCAGGAACGGAGATCCCTCGCAGAGGCGCAGAGAACGCAGAGGGTTTCTGGGTCAGGGTGATGTTCTCCGCGAACTCTGTGCCTCTGCGAGGGAGACTTTCTCTTGTTGATTCTCTTTTCAATACTCCTGTACTCCAAAACTCCAATATTCCACTCTTCTCCCATGCGTATCGACATCATCACTATTTTCCCCGAAATGCTCGAAGGCTTTCTTGGTCAGAGCATGATGAAGCGCGCCGCGGAAGCGGGGCATGTTGAATTCAATTGCATTCAGCTACGCGATTTCGCGGAGGATAAGCACCGCAAAACTGATGACCGACCCTTTGGCGGGGGTCCCGGAATGCTGATGAAGCCCGAGCCGATGTTTAAAGCGGTTGAATCGGTGCGGACCGAAAAGAGCCGCGTCATTTTGATGTGCCCACAGGGCACGCCCTTCAAGCAGTCCCGTGCGCAGGCGCTTTCTGACGAAGAGCACCTGATTTTTATTTGCGGGCACTACGAAGGAATCGACGAGCGCATCCGGCAGGAGCTGGTCGATGAAGAAATTTCCATCGGCGACTATGTGCTCACTAACGGCGTGCTTTCCGCCGCCGTGGTGGTCGATGCCATCGTTCGCCTGCTCCCCGACGTGCTCGGCGGCGAAGGCGCCACGGAGTCGGAATCGTTTAGCGAACCGTTGCTGGAAGGCCCTCAATACACGCGCCCGCCTGAGTTCCGCAGTATGAAGGTGCCCGAAGAGTTGCTTTCCGGCGATCACGGGGCCATCGCAACGTGGCGCCGAGCGCAGGCCGAAAAACGCACCGCCGAACGCCGCCCCGACCTGCTTATAGACGGGGGTTCAGAAAATGGAAATGACACTTGACGGGGTTGAGCAATTCGGTACTATCCACAGCTCGATTTTGAGAATTTGAAGAAAGAGACGAATTATGAACGCAACCGTAGTAAAAATCGGCGCTGAACAGTGCACCAAAGAAATACCGACCTTCCGGATCGGCGATAGCGTTTGCGTGCATGTGAATATTAAAGAAGGCGCGAAAGAGCGTGTTCAGAATTATACCGGCGTAGTCATTGCCCGTAACGGTTCTGGCGTGACCGAAACCATAACCGTTCGCCGCGTGGCTTTCGGGATTGGTGTAGAACGTGTGTTCCCGCTGCAGAGTCCGAACGTGGTTGAAATCGAAGTGGTTCGCCTCGGTAAAGTTCGCCGCGCGAAACTCTACTACCTGCGTGACCTCAAGGGTAAGAAAGCCCGCATCGCCGAGCGTCGCGTATAAGGCACGTCCATGGACATGCTTGCATTTGAGAAAGAGGCCTGGAAATCAGGCCTCTTTTTTATTGCCGGCGTGGATGAGGCGGGGCGCGGTCCGCTGGCCGGTCCGGTGGTTGCCGCCGCCGTGGTCTTCGAGCGCGAACTCCTGGGAGACGGAGAGGCCTTTGCCGGACTCACCGACTCCAAAGCGCTGACCGAAAAAAAGCGCGAGGCCTTTTTTGAACAGCTCATTGCTTGTCCTTTTGCACACACGGCTTTTGCGGTGATCGGGCCGGATGAAATAGACTCCATCAATATTTTGCAGGCAACGTGGAAAGCGATGGCCGCCGCTCTCTCTCGACTCAGCCGCCTGCCCGATCTCGCACTGGTCGACGGCAATCCTGTGCGCGGGCTTCCGTGCACGTCGCAGAGTATCGTTAAAGGCGACGCGAAAAGTTTGTCGATTGCCGCTGCGTCGATCATTGCCAAGGTTACCCGCGACCGGATGATGATTGAGCTCGACGCCCAGCATCCCGAATACGGCTTTGCCGCCCACAAAGGCTATGGAACCAAACGGCACCTCGAAGCGATCCACACGCACGGCCCGCTCGAGTGCCACCGTAAAACATTTCGTCCGATTTCTGAGCTGAATCAGGGGGAGTTGGAGTTTTGACAGGATAACAGGGATTTGTAGGGCGCGGTCCGTGACCGCGCCTCCGAGGTCGTGGACCTCGGCTACAGATTGGTTAAAATGAATAAGCAGTTAAAAACTAAATCTTTGATAGGCCGGATTTTAGATCGGGTTCATCCTGTTATCCGGTCAGAAAAGTCCCCGGAAGCTCCGCACCTGAAGGTGGGGCGGTGGGGCGAAAAGAAGGCAGAGCGATTTTTGAAAAAGGCTGGATACCGGATTCTGGGTCGCCGGGTGCGGGTGGGGCGTCATGATGAGATCGATCTGATCGCTCGTCAGGACGACACGATGGTTTTTGTAGAGGTGAAGACCCGTAAGAATGAGAAGTTTGGCCGGCCCGCCTCGGCAGTGAATCGAGATAAGCGCCACAAGCTGTCGCGCGCGGGGGTTTCTTTCCTTCAAAAACGGAAACTTCGCCCGCCCTACATTCGCTTCGACATTGTTGAGGTGATCGGTGAGCCGGGCGGCGGAGCCCCTGAAATTCGCCACATTGAAAACGCCTTCCAGCTTGAAGGCGGCTATCGTATCTGGTGGTGAAACTACGTTTCGTTTCAGCGCTTCCGCCTTCGCCAAGGCTCCGGCGCGACAGGTCGCGGCGCAAGGGCTGAGTTTTTGCCGCGCCCTTGGCGGTCGCTTCTTTTTGGAGTACAAAAAGCACTTTCGGAATACCTTCCGCCGTCGCTCTGCGAGCTATGGCGGGACAAGCAGGTCCAAGGGGTGGAAGAAAAAGGCGGCGGAGTTTCCAATGTCTGGAATAATCCGGTAGAAGTTTTCTAAGCCTTGGAACCCGCCGTCTTTTTTTGAGCTTCTGCCTTCGTACAACTACGGCGAGACATGATGGCGGGTTGAAGAAATGAAAGAGGAGAGTGTTGTGAATTGGGGGACAATACGAATCTGGGCGGTGATCCTGCTTTTGCTGGATGCGTCGTTCGGGCTTTGGAACCATAAACGGTTTGAGAAATCGCTGCCCAAAATCAATATTGCCAAGATCGCGCTGTTTGAGGCGCTCGCGGCGCTGGCTCTGCTAATTGTTCATGCCCTGTTTTAATTGACAAGCTGGGGGGGTCTTTTTATGGTGCAACGCTTCTCTCGGGAGAGAGAGGAGTTTTTTTTAATAAAAGGGCTGCCCGATAGTGTAATGGTAGCACACAAGATTTTGATTCTTGGTGTCCAGGTTCGAGCCCTGGTCGGGCAAAATCCACTGAGGGATAGAACCCTTTATAGTAAGGAAAAGAAACCGTGAAGATTCTGGCAGGAACAGCACATCGGGATTTGGCCGAGCGCATCGCGAAAGCGGCGGGCACGGAGCTTTGTGGTGCCGAGATCAGTCGCTTTCCGGACGGCGAGATTTTCGTGAAGATCACGGAGAATATCCGTGGGCGGGATGTGTATATTATCCAGCCGACATCGTGCCCTCCCAATGAGACGTTGATGGAGTTGCTGATTATGATCGACGCGGCGAAGCGTGCGTCGGCGAAGAGCATTACGGCGGTGCTCCCGTATTATGGATATGCGCGTCAGGATCGTAAGGATCAGCCGCGCGTTCCGATTACGGCTAAGCTCGTGGCCAACTTGCTAGTGGCGGCGGGTGCGACTCGTTTGCTGACGATGGATTTACATGCCCAGCAGATTCAGGGCTATTTTGATATTCCGGTGGACCATTTGTACGCGGCCCCGGTGATTGTGAAGTATTTACGCGAAAAAACACCGGAAAATTTAGTGGTTGTCTCTCCGGATACCGGCGGGATGAAACTGGCGGCGGCCTATGCCGACATGCTGGGTGCAGGTGTTGCCGTGGTCGGCAAGGAGCGCAAAAATGCTGAAGAGGTTGAGGCCACTCACTTGGTGGGCGACGTGGAGGGGTGTCATGCGGTTCTTGTGGACGACATGACCTCGACGGCTGGCACACTGGTGGCAGCCGCTAATTTGTTGGTTGATGCAGGCGCGGCTTCGATTCGTGCGGCGGTGAGCCACTCGTTGTTGAACGAGAAGGGCGTGGCCCGACTGGAAAATTCGCCCATCGAAGAATTGGTGGTTACAGACAGCGTGCCGCAGCGCTGTGATACAGGAAATAAGGTAAAGGTGCTTTCGGTCGCCGAACTTCTGGCGGAGGCTGTCTGCCGGATTCATAACAATAGCTCGGTGACATCGCTTTTTAAAATTACGTAGAGGAGAAGAAACAAATGGACGCAAAACTTATAGTAACGAGCCGGGAGTTGAAGGGCTCGCCGAACGCGCGCCGGATGCGCCGCGATGGAATGATTCCCGGAGTGATTTATAGCGATGGTGACGAAGCCCGCTCCATTTCGCTCCCGAAGCATGAATTTGAACAAATGCTCCACCATCATGCAGGTGAGCAGATGATGATTACGATTGAACTGGATGGCAAAGAATCATCCGTTTTGCTGAAGGATGTGCAACATGACATCCTGAGCGATGGAATTGAGCACGTAGATCTGCAGGAAGTTTCAATGACCAAGAAGCTTCGCGTTCAGATCTCGATCGAACTCGTCGGAGAAGCCGAAGGCGTTAAGAGTGAGGGTGGCGTGCTCGATCACCTGCTCCATAGCGTGGAGGTTGAATGTCTTCCGGGTGATATCCTCGAAAAAATCGAAGTGGATGTGAGCGAATTGACGATGGGCGAAATGCTCACCGTTAAAGATATCCAGATCGATGTTTCCAAATATGAAATTATGACGGTCGATGATGTCGGCGTAGCCTCTGTATCCGCTCCGCGTGTTGTAGAAGAAACGGAAGAGGGCGAAGAGGGTGAAGAAGGAGCCGAAGATGCTTCTACAGAACCCGAAGTGATTAACGAGAAGAAAGCGGAAGACGCAGAGTAGTGAAGCTTGTTGTCGGACTAGGAAACCCAGGGCGGACGTATGAAACAACCCGCCATAACATCGGGTTTCTGGTGCTGGACGAGCTAGCGGCTCGCAACAACCTCTCGTTTCGCCGGAGTTTCCGTTTTCCCGCACGAATTGCCAAGGGCCGGATCGGTTCTGAGTCGGTTTGGCTGGTTAAGCCGCAGACGTTTATGAATCGGAGCGGCGCGGCCGTTGGACCGATCCTTCGGAAAGCAGGCGGACGGATTGACGATCTGCTGGTGGTTTTTGACGATACGGCACTCGACGGGGGTCAGCTGCGCGTGCGTGCGCAGGGATCGGCGGGTGGACACAACGGAGTGCAGTCGATCTTGGATGCTCTGGGGGGCGGTGCTTTCGGCAGGATTCGGGTTGGCATCGGGTCGAAACCTGATAAGGTGTCGCTCTCTGATTATGTCCTCGGACCGTTTTCAGCCGCAGAGCGGCAGGATCTGAAGGATGTGGTTCGGCGTGCGGCGGATGCCGTGGAGATGGCCTGCAACGACGGAGTCGAGCGGGCCATGAATAGTTTTAATTGAGGATCAGGAGAAGGAGAACAACATTGAAGACACTGTATGAGGGACTTTTTATTTTTCCGGAGACACTGGAAGAAGAACAGCTGGATCAAGCGATTGCTGCAGTAAAAACAGAGATCGAAAGCCTTGAGGGCGTGTTCGAAAACGCAACGCGTCTTGGAAAACGGTCGTTCGCACGTCCGATGAAAAAGAAAAAAGCAGGAATTTACGCAATCATCACCTTCCGTATCGAGGGTCTGAAAGTGGCTGATCTCAAGCGTCGTTTGAAGCTCGCGACCAACGTATTTCGTGCGCAGTTTATGAAGGTGGATGAGGCGGCTCTCGCCGCCAAGTTGGCTGCACAGGCGGCTGAGGAAGTGACTCCGGAGGCGTAATATGTCGACACTGAATCGAGTATTCCTAATGGGCAACCTGACCCGCGACCCGGAAGTGCGTTATACGCCTTCGGGAACTGCCGTGGGGGATCTTGGGTTGGCCGTGAATGAAACCTATAAAAATAAGGCCGGTGAAACGGTTGAGAGTACGGTTTTTGTGGATGTCGAAGTGTGGGCACGGCAGGCGGAAACGTGTGCCGAATACCTTTATAAAGGGTCACCGGTTTTTGTGGAAGGTCGTCTGAAACTCGATCAGTGGGAAAATCAGCAGGGCGAAAAGCGCAGTAAATTGCGCGTGCGTGCGGACCGGGTTCAATTCCTCGGCTCGCCGAAACGAACTGCTGATGCAGAGGATGCACCCTCGAGTGCAACCCCCGCGGCTTCGACACCCGCACCCGCGGCTCCGCCGCCGGCGCCTGTTGCTGATGATGACGACATCCCGTTTTGATAAGAAAGGTTATATAGATATGGCATACATGGGGAATAAAGAAGAGAAGAACGACGGCCGCCTACTTGAGGGCGTAACCGAAATTGATTACAAAGATGCGGAATTGCTCCGCAAGTTCATGACCGAGCGCGGAAAAATTCTTTCACGACGTTATACCGGCGTGACATCCAAGCAACAGCGTCAGGTCAAGCGGGCAATCCGTCAGGCTCGCGTTATGGGTCTTTTGCGCTAAGCAGTTTAGAGGAGATAGAGAAAATGGCTGTAGAAGTTTTATTGATGGATGCGGTTCCCGGACTCGGGATCGAAGGCGATGTGGTGACGGTAGCCAATGGCTATGCTCGGAACTATCTGTTCCCGAAAGGGATGGCCTCCGAGGTCAGCGAAGGAAAAAAACGTCAGATCGAGAAAAAGCGTCTGGCGCGTCTTGAACTGATGAAAAAAGAACAGGGCGTGGCCGAAGAGCTGGCGAAGAAGTTTGAAAATATTTCATGTACCCTCGCGGTCAAAACAGCTGAATCCGGAAAAATGTTCGGCTCAGTGACGGCGGCACAGGTTCTTGAAAATCTGGCTGAACAGGGTGTGAAGCTAGAACGAAATCAGATCAAGCTGGATGCGCCTTTGCATGAACTTGGTGTTTTTGATGTCGTTATCAATCTCCATCCGGAAGTGCAAGCCACACTGAAGGTGTGGATCGTTGAGGAATGAGTTCCGCCGATCAAAGCGGGCGTCGTCTTCCGCCCTGTAGCGAGGAAGCCGAACGAGGGGTCCTCGGCTCCGCTTTGATCGAATCAGAACGCGTCATCGAACTTTGTTCGATGAAAACGCTTTCTGCCGAATCATTTTATACTCCCGCTCACCGTTTGATTTTCGAGAAACTTCTCGAAATGCATCAGGCCGTGAAAGCAATCGACCTGTTGACGGTCGGGGAGGATTTAAAGCAAAGCGGAGTTCTCGATCAGGTCGGCGGCTACGCCTTTCTCGAAGGGCTGATTGACAGCACGCCGACCTCCGCTCACGCGGAGTATTACATCGAGATTGTTCAGCAGAAACATCTGTTTCGGCGCATCATCACCCAGGCCGCTGAGTCGATCGACCAGTGCTATACGGAAGAGAGCGCCGAGGAATTACTGAATCGAACGCAAGAGCTCTTTTTTGAACTGAGTGATCAAAAGGCCTCTTCCATCGAAGAGTGGAAGGCCGTCGTTTATAAAACAGCAGGGCAGATCATCGAAGGGGTCAAAACCGAGGACGGGGTGCCCACCGGGTTTGCCGATCTCGACAAAGAGCTGCGAGGGTTGCACAAAACCGATATGATTGTGCTCGCGGCACGTCCTTCTATGGGGAAAACCTCGCTGGCCATGAATATCGCCGAACATGCGGCTCTTGCAAGAAACAGCGAACACAAGGCGTATGCGATCGGTGTGTTCAGCCTGGAAATGTCGCAACAACAGCTCGTTCGACGCATGCTCTTCAGCAAAGCTGGCGTTCCCGCGTGGAAAGAGTTCCGATCGAACGACGAGAACGCGCGCCTCACACAGGCTGCCGATCAACTTGGGAAAGCTTCCATCATTGTGGATGACTCGGCGGGGCTGGATATCATGGACTTGCGCGCGCGTGCGCGCCGCATGAAACGGCTCTACGACATCGACTTGCTCATCATCGACTATCTTCAACTGCTCGGAGACAAACGCCGCCAGCGCGATGGGCGTCAGCAGGAAACCGCTTCCATTTCGAACAGCATTAAGGCGATGGCCAAAGAGCTAAATATCCCGGTTTTGATTCTTAGCCAGCTCAGCCGCGCACCCGAACAGGGCGGACGAGATGGATCGCCGCGCCTTTCCGACCTGCGCGACTCTGGTGCCATTGAGCAGGATGCCGATGTGGTTCTTCTTCTACAGCGGCCCTCCTTCAATGATGCGCACAAAGGAGATGTTGCGGAGGACGACCCGCTGGCTATTGTTCACATCGCCAAACATCGTAATGGGCCGACCGGAAAAGTAGAATTGAACTTCTTCAAAGAAATGACCCGCTTCGAAGATCGCGACAAACATCACACGAACGACGAGTAAATTGAATAAAGAGCCCATCATGAAAAAAACAAAACAGCTCCTTCTCCTTCTAATCGCAAGTACCTTTTGGGCGGCCAGTGGCTTTGCCGCGGTTACCCTTGACGAAGTTCGCATCGAGAATTTGGAAAAGGAAGTCTTGGATGACTCCTTCATCAAAGCCTACACCTCATTACGGGCGGGGCGGGAGCTCGAAACAGAGGCGGAGCTGAATGCGGTGGTCGCACAGGACGTTGACAATCTGAAGCGCTCGGAACGTTTTTCTTATGTGCGTGCTTTCGTGGAACAGGAGGGCGAGAAACTCACGCTCGTTTATAGCATCGCCCCGCGTCTTCGACTTCGCCAGATCGAAGTGGTCGGTGCCGAAAAAATCGGGAATTCAAAAGTCAGGACCGAACTGGGACTGGAATTGGGCGAGTATGTCGATGAGGCGCTTGTCGGTCAAAAAGCCCGTAGCGTGGAGGGCTATTTCCGGAAAAATAAATACCCCAACGCGACGGTTTCGTGGGAGTTGGTTGGCAATGAAAAAACCGGCACAGCCGATTTGTTGCTCACGGTTGTCGAAGGATTGGAGTTGCGTGTTAAGCGTATCCGGTTCGAGGGAGAGCGCTTCTTGGATCGCTCCCGCACAGCGCGAACGGGGCGTTTTTTCAAAAAGCTGGTTCCGGGGCTCGATCCCTCCGTAAAGGAAAAAGAACAATTCGACGTGCGTGAACTGGAGAGCCTCTTGAGCCAGAAAACAACCTGGTGGATCACCTCTTGGTTTGGTGCGTATCATCCGGAATTGGCAGATGCAGATCAGGCGATTCTCCGCGATTTTTATCTCAACCACGGGTTTTTAGATGTGCAGGTCGACAAGCCGGAGGTCCGGGACCTTGGGAAAGGCGGCCTCGAGATTCTCTATCGTATTCATGAGGGCGAGCTGTACAAAATCGGTTCTCTGAGTTTTGACGGAGCCACTCTGTTTGATCCGGTTGACCTCGAAAAACAAATTCGTATTCGTTCGGGTCAGGTCGCCTCGCGCGGTGCCATTGATGCCGCAGCTTCTAGCGCGACTCGCTACTATGGGAATCGTGGATATATCCGTAGTATTGTGCAGCCTGTTATCCAGACCGACCCGCTTGCCCAAACGGCAGATATTCGCTTCAAGGTGCGCGAAGGGAGCCAAGCGTTTATTAACGAAATCACCATTCGAGGGAACGAAAAAACGCGCGACGAAGTGCTTCGCCGCGAATTGGCCGTGTATCCCGGTGAGCTCTTTCACCAGCAAAAGATAGAAACCAGCGAGCGACGCCTTAAAAACCTCAACTATTTTGAAACCGTCAACCGCTCTTATGTCCCGGCGGCCAAAACAAATGCATACGACCTGACCTTCAAGGTGAAGGAAAAGGCCATGGGAAGTTTCCTGATTGGTGCGGGATTTTCCACCGTGGACAGTTTGGTTGGGTTCGCTGAAATGACCCATGGAAATTTCGATATCAAACATTGGCCACCTGTTGGGGACGGTCAAAAAATGAAAATCCGTGTTCAGGCCGGTTCGGAGCGAAACGATCTCGAAATGTCATTTGTCGAACCTTGGTTCCGCGACCGGAAGCTTGCCCTCGGTGTTGATCTTTATAGCCGGACTGCGAATTACTACAGCGATGAGTACGAACTGACCACGCTGGGTGGCCGCGTTTCACTCAGCAAACCGCTTAGCCCATTCACACGCGGAACCCTCAGCTACTCGCTTGAGCAATTTGACATCTCCGGCGTGAGCACGAGTGCACCGATTGAAATTGCAAGCGAAGAGGGCGCACGAACCAAATCGACCGTGGGGCTCACCATCTCCCGCGATACGCGCGACCAGTTTTTTGTTCCCACTCGAGGGAACCACAGTGCCGTTACCGCAGAACTCTCGGGCGGCCCGCTCGGTGGCGATACAGAAATCTATTTCCTAGAAGCCAAGTCTTCACACTACTGGTCGCTCATGAACGGACACGTGTTCAATCTCAAAGGAATTGTTCGCGTCGTCGATTCCTACGGATCCGGCGATGTCCCAATTTTTGATAAACTGTTCCTCGGCGGGCCTCGGACTCTCCGGGGGTTTGAATATCGCGATGTCAGCCCTCGCTCTGTAACGCATCCCGATGAGCCGGTCGGTGGAAACAGCAGTTTTTATGCAACGGCTGAATATACCGTTCCACTTTGGAGCAAGATCCGCGGCGCGTTCTTTTATGACATCGGTGCGGTGAACGAAACCGCATTAAATTTTGGAACAGATGGCCTGAACTCAAACTACGGATTTGGTGCGCGGATCGATCTCCCGATGTTTCCGTTGCGTCTCGACTACGCCTTCCCGCATATTACGGATGCAAACAACGAGGACGCGGCTCCCCGCTGGAACTTCTTGTTGGGATATTCATTTTAGAAAAGGACCAAGCTATGAAAAAACTATTCAATTTATCTATCGTGATTCTCTTGCTTGCAGGAACCGTTGGCGCGCAACAGCCGGATATTTTCACCGCGACGCGTGACCGTGTGGTTTTCATCGATCTGGAACGGGTGTTCAACGGGTTTTATAAAACTCAGCTGGCCAAATCAAAAGTCGAGGTGCAGACGAAAGATATTGAGGTCGAAAAGCAGGTAATGGTCGATGAGATGACCGCGATCGATGAAGAGGTTGACGTGTTTAAAAAAGAAGCGCGTGACACCACGTTGACCGAAGAAATCCGCGACAGCAAACGCATCCTCTATGAAGAACGCTTGCTCGAGTTGCGCGAAAAGCAGAAAGAAATCGAGAAGTTCACGGTGCGTCGCCAGAAACAGCTCCAGCTTCAAGTGACGCGTATGAGCCAGAAAGTCATGGATGAGATTCGTCAGACGGTGATCGAATATGCCAAAGCGCAGGGGCTGATGGCGGTAATCGATAACTCAACCCGTCGCGCGGCCGTCGGCGTGTTCATTTATACGCATCCGGATGTGGACATTACAGAAACTGTTTTGAATGTATTGAACAGCAAGCGACCTGATGTGCTTGATGGTGGCGATTTATTCGAGGATGAAGCCGAAGAAGAGGCTTCGACAGAAGCGACCCCAGAGGAATCATGAAACTTTCCGAACTCGTTCAACAGATTGGCGGCTCACTAGACGGCGATGGCCAGCTCGAAATTTTTGGCGTGGCGGGAATTCGTGAGGCGGAAGCAAGTGAGATCAGTTTTATTGCCAACCCGAAGTATGCCGCAGAGGCCGCGAACACTCGAGCGGGCGCGGTGATTGTCTCAGAGGATTGGACCGAGGAATGTTCGGCGGCTTTGATCCGAACCCCGAATCCCGATGCCGCATTTGCCAAGGCTGCCGTTCTTTTTTATACCCCGGTGCCTTTGCCTGAAGAAGGCATCCATCCTTCTGCTGTGGTGGCTGATGATATTGAGATGGGCGAGGGCGTTCGGATCGGTCCGCTTTGCGTGATTGAGGCTGGGGTTGAAATCGGTGCTGGCACGATCATTTCTGCCCAGTGTTACATTGGCCATGGGGTTCGAATTGGCGAAAACAGTCGGCTCTATCCGCAGGTTTCCATCCGAGAGTGTAGTTTGATCGGGAACCGAACCACCATTCACAATGGAACCGTGGTTGGAAGCGACGGCTTTGGCTACTCGGTGGATGAAGAGGGCGTTCGGACAAAAGTCCCACAGATTGGAACGGTGCAGATTGGTGACGATGTGGAGCTGGGTGCGAATGTTGCGATCGACCGTGCGCGCTTTGGAAAAACGAAAATCGGAAACGGTGTAAAAATCGACAACCTGGTTCAGATTGCTCATAACGTAGTGATCGGCGATCACTCGGTGATTGTGGCCCAGTCCGCAGTTGCGGGAAGTTCCACATTAGGCAAGAAGGTGGTTATGGCGGGGCATGCCGGAGTGGTCGGCCATATTACCATCGGAGACGGGGCTGTTATCGGTGCAAAAGCGGCTGTGACAAAGAGCATCCCTGCGGGGGAGTATGTATTAGGGTCTCCCGCAATGCCCGCAACGAAATATAAGCGGCGTCAGGCCAACATCGCATTGCTGCCAAAGTTGAAGAAGAGGGTCATTGAGCTCGAGAAAAAAGTAGCCCTTTTCCAAGATAAAAAGTGACAGATCTAAATACAAAATTGTGCCTGCGTCTGGAACATCATGACAAATGTGTATTATAGGCCATCTGACAAACATTTGTAATCAGATGTGGTTTTCATGCAAGATGCTTTCTGTGAATGAGTTATGCTCTTTCAGTGCTGGTTTTTATTTTCGGGTATACTTATTGCTTAACAAGTGGCTTCCGCCGGATTTCCGACGACTTTAAGTTAGAGAAAATAACCGAGCCCGCGAACAGGCTCTACTAAGGAGAATAACGATGGTAAACCCAACTGAAATATTTGCAGAAAATGTATTCAGCATGAAGGTTATGCGCGAACGCCTTTCTGAAGCGACCTTTCAATCACTCGAAAAAACGATTAACACAGGCACTCTTCTCGATGCAGGTATTGCAGACGAAGTGGCTGAGTCGATGAAGGAATGGGCCATGAGCAAAGGGGCGACTCACTACACCCATTGGTTCCAGCCTTTGACCGGCGCAACGGCTGAAAAACATGATTCCTTTATTTTTCCGGACTTTAAGGGTGGCATCGTCACCAACTTCTCGGGCGAAGAGCTGATTCAGGGCGAGCCCGATGCCTCTAGCTTCCCCTCGGGCGGCTTGCGAGTCACCTTCGAGGCTCGTGGCTATACGGGTTGGGACCCGACCAGCCCAGCCTTCATTAAATACGATGATGTTGGCGCGGCCACCCTGTGTATCCCGACTATTTTCTGTGGGTACCACGGCGAAGCACTCGATAAAAAAACCCCGCTGTTGCGCTCCATGAAGGTTCTGTCCGAGCAGACCGTTCGGCTCGGAAAACTCTTTGGAATCGACTGCGGCGATGCCATGGCGAAAGCGACTCTTGGTTCTGAGCAGGAATACTTCCTGATCGACGAAGCGCTTTGTGCGGCCCGACCAGATCTGCTCCAGACGGGACGCACGCTCTTCGGGAAACCCGCCAGCAAGCATCAGCAACTCGATGATCACTATTTCGGTGCCATCAAGCCCCGCGTTGCGGCCTTTATGGCCGATCTAGATCGCGAACTCTGGAAACTTGGTGTTCCGGCCAAAACCCGTCATAATGAAGTGTGTCCTGCGCAGTTCGAATTGGCTCCGGTTTTTGAAACCCTCAATCTTGCGGTCGACCACAACATGATCACCATGGAAGTGATGAAAACCCTCGCTGAAAAACATGGCTTTGCCTGTTTGTTGCACGAGAAACCCTTCGCCGGCGTTAACGGCTCTGGAAAGCACAACAACTGGTCCATCACGGGTCCGGATGGAAAGAATTGGCTGAAGCCCGGTGATAATCCGCACGAGAACGCCAAGTTCATGACGATCATCGTTGCGCTGATGAAGGCCGTTGATACTCATGCCGACCTGTTGCGCGCTTCGGTTGCCACGGCAGGGAACGACCACCGTCTCGGTGCGAACGAAGCCCCGCCAGCGGTTGTCTCTATCTTCCTCGGCGACTGCCTAACCGATGTGGTTGAGCAGATTGAAGCCGGTGGCGCCAGCCGCTCCAAAGACGGCGGTCAGATCCACTTGGGAGTAGATCTGCTTCCCAAGCTACCGCGGGGAAACACCGACCGCAACCGCACCTCTCCGTTTGCCTTCACCGGTAACCGGTTCGAGTTCCGCGCGGTGGGTTCCAACCAGAGTCCTGCTGGAGCCAACGTGGTCCTGAATACCATTGTGGCCGAATCCTTCGATACCATCTGTACCCAGATCGAAACAGCAGTCGCCGGTGGCAAGGAATTCAACTCCGCCTTGCAGGAAGTTCTCGCGGAGGTCATCACAGAGCACAAACGCATCCTCTTCAATGGCGATGGCTACACGGATGAATGGCTCGAAGAAGCGGCCAAGCGTGGCTTGCCTAATCTCGTTGATACCGAGGCCTCGCTCGAAGCACTCACCACCGATAAAGCGAAAGACCTTTTCGCCAAATACAATGTGTTGAGCAACGAAGAGCTTGAGTCCCGCTACAACATTTATGTAGAAGCCTACGCGACGCTCATCGCGATTGAAGCCGGCGTGGCCGCTGATATTGCTAAAACGATGATTATTCCGGCCGCGGTTTCGGCCGTTGTGGAATATGCCGCCGTCCCGGCTGTTGCCGGAATCGCAGCGGAAATGTCCAGCTTGCTCGAGAAAGCGGTCGCCTCCGCGGCGACGCTTGAAGCGGCGAAAAATGCCAAAGCTCAGATTGCAGCCATGAACGAACTCCGCGCGTCGGCGGATGCGCTTGAAGCGATCGTTCCGGTGGATCTCTGGCCGATGCCCAGCTACGCAGATATGCTCTTCATCTAAGAAGATCTGCTGCAAAAGCAAAAGGCTCTCCGTGAAAACGGGGAGCCTTTTTTAGTTAGGCGAATTTTTGGTGGAGGGAATCGAAGACCTCGTATAATCCTTCAAGTGTGCTTTGTGGCGAACGGAGGAGCCAGCGGATCTCCTCTTGGTCCGCGTGGGGGGCCAGCAGGAGCGGAAGGGCCGCATAGAGGCGAAGGCGCGGATGGGTGAGAAGAGAGGACGGATCCAATGGGCCGAAGGCGCGCAGATTGTGACCGGCATTCTTCAGTGCGGATCCCTCATTTCCAAGGTTTGGAAATCCATGGGCATATCTTGTCGGGTTTCGGAATTTCCGGTTGAGACGCCGTCGTTCGTGCCAGAGAAAGACCTCTTCGAATCGCCGGACGGTTTCATCAAACCAGCTATGCAGGTTTACGGTTTCCAGCGGTTGGAAAAAGGCCCGAGTCTTAAAATCAATCGCCCGGAGGTAGGCCGTCACCATGCCGCTTCCATCAGGCAGACCGCTCAGATCGGCTTCATGGATCCGTTCCTTTCGGACGGCGGGTGAGAGGTCATAGGCTCCCCGTAACAGGAGCGCACAGTCACCGAATGCCAAATGAGCCTTAAAGATATATGTGATGAAAAGATGACGCTCTTCGTGCGTCAGCGGTTTTCCGGTGCTCATTCGCATCTTGATTTCCAACAGCCGTTTCCCGCGATTCATTAGCAGGCGCGTGCCTTCCGATAACGGAATTTGATCGGCCGGATAGTTCGGCATATTGGAGAGAATCTTTTCATTTCCGCGAATGACGCGGTGGCCCCCTTTTATTTCATAGTTCGATAGCGTGAAGTCACTCTGTTTTAAGAGACGCTCAAGACAGGGGCGGAGAACGATCCGCAAGCCGAGTTCTTCCGAGAGGAGAGACTCCATTTTTTTGAGCGATCGTTTGATGAGCGGGTCGACCGATCGAGTGACAACGAGGAAGCCGTAGTCATTAAAAGGGAATTCCTCGCCGCTTGCATCAATCCGCGGTGTGCCATCGCCGCGTCCGTAACCGCCAAATAGAACTAACGCTTTCCAATGCTTGGAATAAATCGAACCGTAGACCACCTCGACAATGCGTTCCATATGCGCATCAATCAGCGCATCAAACTTCGGAGAGCCATGTACAGAATATTTACCCATAGATGACCAAGGTTAGATGTGTTTTAGGGCGGCTTTCCCAATCGAGTAGACGTTGAAGCCGATGTTGTGGAGTGCCTGATGGTCGAGGTGGTTTCGTCCGTCGAACAGGAACGCGGGTTGTGGCATGGAGTCAAAAATCCTTTGGTAATCGAGCGTCTGATATTCTTTCCACTCGGTCAGCAACGCGATGGCATGCGCGCCTTCGGCCGCCTTGTAGGGGTCCGGTTCAAAGGTAACGCGGTCGATCACATCGGCCAGATCGGTTTTGGCGTATTCTAGTGCTTGCGGATCCGTGATGACGATTTCAGCATTTTCAGCCAGCAACTCGCGAGCGATCAGAATCGCCGGGCTTTCGCGCGTGTCGCCGGTGTCGGCCTTAAACGCGAAGCCGAACAGGGCAATTCGTTTTCCGGCGATGGTGTTGAACATCTCCTTGATCATCCGGGCAACAAACCGTCGCTCCTGATAATCGTTCATTTTCACAACCTGATGCCAGTATTCGGCCACTTCGTTCAGCCCATAGGTTTGGCAGAGGTAAACCAGATTTAAAATATCCTTTTTGAAGCAGGAGCCGCCGAAGCCGACGCTCGCCTTCAGGAATTTGGAGCCGATCCGGCTGTCTTTGCCGATTGCATAGGCCACTTCGCCCACATCGGCTTCGGTTGCTTCGCAGAGCGCCGAAATACTGTTGATAGAGCTGACGCGTTGTGCGAGGAAGGCATTGGCTGTCAGTTTGGATAGCTCGCTGGACCAGAGATTGGTCGTAATGATGTTATCCTTCTTTACCCACGCAGCATAGACATCGACCAACGTCTGAACTGCTTTCTGTCCCTCGGGTGTCGGATGGCCGCCGATCAGCACGCGATCCGGATTCTCGAGGTCGGCAATTGCGGTGCCCTCCGCCAGAAACTCGGGGTTGGAAAGCACATCGAAATGCACCCCATTGCCTCCGCTTTCAAGGATTCGTTCCATCGCTGCGGCGGTGCGGACGGGCAGGGTGCTCTTTTCAACCACGATTTTATCGGAGGTGGAAACCTTGAGAATCTGCCGCGCGCACTTTTCCCAGTACTGCAGGTCGGCCGCATAGCCCGCGCCCTGGCCGAATGTTTTGGTCGGCGTATTGACGCTCACAAAAATAATGTCGGCATCTGCGATGCCCTGTTCGACATCGGTGGAGAAAAACAGGTTGCGACCGCGCGCCTCTTTCACGACCTCGTCGAGACCCGGCTCGTAGATCGGCAGAGTTTCCGAATTCCACGCATCAATGCGCTCCTCATTGATATCCACTACCGTGACTTGAACGTTGAGATTGTTTTTGGCAATCATCGCCATCGTCGGTCCGCCGACATATCCCGCGCCGATACAAAGAATTTTTGTCATAAGGTACTCCTGTTTTCCAATGCGTGGAAAAGGTTAGACCTGTCGGCGCTGCCGACTTCCAAACATTGGAAAAAAAGGTAGCTGTTTTTTCCAACCATTGAAACTTTTCAGTTCAACTTTTGTCACTCTCCTGCGGATCGTTTCTTTGAGCCACTCGTTGCACTCGTTATTTTCCTGTGGAAAATTATCTATCGCTACACGTTCGGAATACTTCCCGCCGTCGCTCTTCGAGCTTCCGCCTTCGCCAAGGCTGCGGCGGACAAGACGGCGAGACGGGATGGCGAGACACGCAGGTCCAAGGCTTGGAAAAGAGGGTCGTTCTACGAACGGGCGAACTTCAGTAGCGGCTGGATGTTGAATTGATCAGCGGCGCGAAGTGACGCAATGTAGGTTGACCGGATTTCACTGGCGTTAGAAAGGTTGTTTCCTCCCCATGTAAACTTCGGGCGGTGCAATACATGCTCAAGTAGCAGGTCTGCCATCAGGCGTGCGTGCCGGCCGTTGCCATTCGAAAACGGATGAATAGATACAAGTCGATGGTGCAGGCGCGCGGCAATCTCATCCGGTGGCATCTCCTGCATCTCGATCCAGAACGCAACATCATCGCAAAGCTTTTTCAGTTCAACGGGAACCTGATGCCACGGCCCGCCGATATTTTTATCGCTGTGCCGGAACTGACCCGCCCATTTCCAGACGTTTCCAAACATTCGCTTATGCAGTTTTCTGATGAACGGTTCGGTCAGGATGTTCTTCGGGCGGGCGGACTCCAGCCAGTCCAATGCCTCCAGAATATTGTCCTGTTCCCAGCGGTCGAGTTCGCCGCGCGTGGTAATGTGCGTCAGTTTGAGGCCAGTCGCTTCATCGGAGTCAATTGGGGTGGCGCCATCCGAATAATCAAAATGGATCATAACGTGTTCCACAGCGCCGCTGGTTTTTCGATCAGTCGTTCGACGGCTTCTGCCAGAACCTTGCGGTTTTCCTGCTCGCTGAGAGCTTGATTTTCAAGACCCATCGTCCGGGAAGCCTGCGAGAGACGTTCGGCTGCAATTTGTTTTGCCCGCGTCCGCAACGTTTCTTCCAGGCTGGTTTTCGGAACAAACCCGTAGACGAATACAGAGTCCAACCCTTCCGCAATTCGGCGCATGGTTTTAAGAGTGACCGCGCCGGTGAATTCTCCTTTTTCAATGACTCCAATCCGTTGCTGGGCCATTCCTGTCCGGTTGGCAAGTTGTTTTGCGCTCATACCCAAGGCATCGCGAATCGCACGAATCCATCCTTTTTGAGGTGTATTGACCTCTAAAAGTGAATTAAACTTGGCTAAGTTAGCCCCGAGTTGCTCCCTAATCAATTTTGTATTTCTCATGACAGACCCTCCAAATGAGATATGTACAACATAAAAATTGTAACTCGGTCAAATAAAAACAATATAAAAGTTGAATTAAAGATATAAAAAACACCTTATAGATTGTTTTTAATCTACCCGCGGTAGCGGTTGGTGATGGGCATGCGGCGGTCGCGCCCGAAGGCCTTGGGTGTGATCTTGATGCCGGGCGGGCCTTGGCGGCGTTTGTATTCGCTCAGGTCAACCAGTCGGACGGCTTTCAAAACAGGGGCTTCGTTGAAGCCTGCGGCAAGCATGGCGTCGATGCCCATATCCTTTTCGACATAGGCTTCGAGGATCGGGTCGAGAACTTCGTAGGGCGGAAGTGAGTCGGTATCCTGCTGATCGGGTCGCAATTCAGCCGAGGGCGGGCGTTCAATGGTGGTCGGCGGGATGACCACGCCTTGTTCATTACGCCAGCGGCAAAGGTCGAAGACGAGGGTTTTGGGGACATCTTTGATAACGGCGAAGCCGCCCGCCATATCGCCGTAGAGGGTGCAGTAGCCGACGGCAAATTCGCTTTTGTTTCCCGTGGTGAGCACCAGCCAGCCGTTTTTGTTGGATAGAGCCATGATGAGTGTACCCCGAATCCGCGCCTGTAAATTTTCCTCTGCCAACCCGGGCTCCGGGTTCCAAACCTTGGAAAGTTCATCGGTGAATTTTCCAAAGATTGGAAAAATCGGAACGGTATGGAATTCCACACCGAAGTTGGCCGCGATTTCTTCGGCATCCGAAACGGTTTCGTCGGAGGAATATTGCGAGGGCATGGTGACCGCGGCAACGCGGTCGGCCCCGAGCGCATCGACCGCCAGTGCGAGCACGAGCGCGGAGTCGATTCCGCCGCTGACGGCGACGACGGTCTTTTTGAATCCGTTTTTATCGACGTAATCGCGCAGGCCGAGCTTGAGCGCTTCATAGACCTCTTCGAGCGGGCCAAGGATTTTCCAAGGTTCGGAATTTTTTTTCTCATTTTTTCCAAAGGTTGGAAAAACAGTTGTGAGGGTGTGTTCTTCAAAAAGCGGGGCGCGGGCGGTGACGTGTCCCTCCGCATCGAACGCCAGGCTTCCGCCGTCGAAAACAAGCTCGTCCTGCCCGCCGACTTGATTGCAGAAGAGCAGGGGGGCCTTTATCTTTTTGGCAACGTCTGCAAAGACGATTTCGCGCTCGAGTCGTTTGCCGCGGTGGTAGGGCGAGGCGGAGAGGTTGACGACGAGGTCGGGCTTTTCGTCGGCGAGCGCACGGCAGGCTTCACCGTCGGCGAGCCAAGAGTCTTCGCAGATGTGGACGCCCACGGTTGTTCCGAAGGCATCAAAGGTGAAGGGTTCGCTTCCTGCATCGAAGACGCGTTGCTCGTCGAAGACGCCGTAGTTGGGCAGAAGAATTTTTCGGTAGATGCCGACAACCTCTCCGGCATGAAAAACGATGGCAGCGTTGTAGCGTCCGGTGCCGTCGGTGATCGGTGCGCCGATGACGGTAAAGGCTTCCGCAGGCAGTTCGGTTGCAAGGCGCTGGAGCTGTTTATCGCAGTCGGCGATAAAGTGCGGGCGCAGAATCAGGTCTTCCGGTGGATAGCCGCAGAGGGAGAGCTCGGGGAAGACGATCAGCTGCGCCCCGGCATCAGCGGCCTCCTGCGCTTTAGCGAGGATGCAATCCGCATTCTTCTCCAGCGCTCCGACCGCGGGGTTCATCTGAACCGCAGAACACCGAATAGGGAATGTCGAATTGTGAAGTGAAGATCCTTTCATCTGCCCTTCGGTGTTCGGAATTCCATGTTCAATATTCGACATTCGCTACCGCCGGTAGTTCGGGGCTTCTTTGGTGATGCGAATATCGTGTGGGTGGGCTTCGGCGGTGCCGGCGGCAGAGACTCGGATGAACTGTCCGCTCTGTTGCAGGGCGTCGACGGCTTTCGTTCCGCAGTAGCCGAGGCTGGCCTGCAGGCCACCGCTGTATTGCTTGAGAACTTTGCTCACTTCGCCGGCGTACGGGACGACGCCTTCGATGCCTTGCGGGACGAGCTCGTCTTCGGCGCTGTCTTTGAGGCCGTAGCGCTGGCGCGAGCCTTCGCGCGATTTCATGGCGTCGAGACTGCCCATGCCGCGGTAGACGACGAATTGGCGGCCTTCGTAGAAGATTTTTTCGCCGGGGCTTTCATCGGTGCCGGCCAGTACAGAGCCCATCATGACGGCGGAGGCGCCGGCCACGAGCGCTTTAGCCACATCACCGGAGTGGCGGATGCCGCCGTCGGCGATGACGGGGATGGAGCCTTTCAATGCATGGGCGCAACTGTAGATGGCGCTGAGCTGCGGGACGCCGACTCCAGCAATTACGCGGGTGGTGCAGATCGATCCGGGGCCGATGCCGACTTTGACCGCATCGGCGCCTGCTTTTTGAAGCGCGAGGGCGGCTTCGCCCGTGGCGACATTCCCTGCGATGACATCGATGCCGCTGAGGTTCTTTTTGACCCAGGTGGTCATTTCGATGACGCCTTTGCTGTGGCCGTGAGCGGTGTCAACAATCATGACATCGACGCCGGCCCCCTGGAGGGCTTCGGCACGGACGTAATCGCCGGGGCCGATCGCTGCGCCGACGCGCAGGCGGTGCTGGTCGTCGCGGTTATAGAGGGGGCGGGTGTTTTCGATGAGGTCGGCGACATCGGTGTAGCTGTACAAACCGGTCAATTGGCCATTTTTAACCAACGGAAGTTTACCGATTTTGTTTTTCTTCATGATCTCGTAGGCCTGCTGAAGGGTGGTGCCTTCGTCAGCGGTGATCACGGTTTGGGTCATAATATCTTCGGCACGGACGTTCTGGTTTTCGGCAAACCGGATGTCTTTAGAGGTCAGAATTCCTGCGAGTGCGCCTTGGTCGTCGAGGATGGGGAACCCACTGAAGTTGTAGGCTTTTTTGGCGCATCGATCCTTAATCTCGGCAAGCGTTTGGTTGACGTTAAAGGTGATGGGTTTGTTGATCAGCCCGTTGAGGTGGTGTTTTACGCGCTCAACATGGTCGGCCTGTTCTTCGGTTTCGAGGTTCTTGTGGATGATGCCGATTCCACCATGCAACGCCATGGCAATGGCCATGTTGGCTTCGGTCACCGTATCCATCGCCGCGCTGATAAACGGGATGTTCAGTTTGATGTTAGACGTTAGGTTGGTCTTGATGTTCGTGTCGCCCGGAAGGAAGTCAGCGTACTGGGTAATCAGGGAAACATCGTCGAAGGTGAGCCCTTCATAGGGGAAGGTGCTCATGAATTTGTCGAGATACTTATTTTGGCTCATGGAAGGTGTCCTTTTGCCGAAACAGATTGGAGACTGTCGTCAATAGAGTCAATATGAAAACTGGAAGAGTGCTGGCGGGAACAGGGTCATTCGGTTCTCGGTAATAAGTTGTTGTTCCAAGGGGTTATGCAAAAATTTATCGCGATTTGAGGATGCCGACCGAGTTTGCGGTTCATTTTGGGGATGGTTTTGGCTGGTGATTTGCGG
>Ga0307929_1000651_pt1 | contig 32256 bp, 28 predicted proteins | sample AceLakmetage1330_FD_203160 | JGI IMG/M metagenome (GOLD analysis project Ga0307929, IMG submission 203160) | Saline water microbial communities from Ace Lake, Antarctica - #1330 | ecosystem: Environmental > Aquatic > Non-marine Saline and Alkaline > Saline | place: Antarctica: Ace Lake...
CGGGTCAGTCTGTCGGCAATAGCTTCATCGCGCGGCAGGGCACTGCTCTCCGGTCCGGTTTGAGTGGCAGGCCCGGCAGGTGCCGGTGTGTCGGTGCCTGCGCCGTCAGGGGAGTACACCGATGGCAGTGCAGATGCCATTGCCACGGTCCAGTACCCACCGTCATCGACAAGCCGCAATTGCCGTTGCATCAGATTGGCGGCAAGAGCCGGCATGGGACCGGCGACGCGCAAATTGATCTGTGCCCCGGTGGAGGAGATGGCCACGACGTCCACCGATTGCACGATGGATGCGGTGCTCAGCCGGTCACGGATTGCAGACCATTCGGCAAGCGATCCAAACTCCACAGATGCGCTGACGGTCTGCTCAAGTCCAAGGGCAACAGCATTTTGATCCTTCCAGCTCGCAATCAACGTATTGCGGATCCCGGTGGCACCTCCTGCTGCCGCTTCTTCCAGGGTCGCGCCCGTGAAGCTTCGAATGGTCGAATCCGTTCCCGTTGGTGTCACGCGATAGAGCGTCACATCCAGCTTGGTGGGTTCCTCGCCGCGCGCATAGGCAACAAGAACCTGCTTGACGCCGTAGCGTCCGGCAATCTTTTCCACTGCTGCCCAATCGGCACCGATAGCACTGCCAGCGTCGATCGCGGCAAAGTCTTCGAGGTCACCCAGAGGCATAGTGATGGGGACCAGCGAATTGGACAGAGCGAGCCCTTCCCATGCGGCGCGCCACGGGTTGGGTTCATCGAACAACACACGGACACCCGGCGTATCCAGTACCGGCAGCAATAGCGTCGGGGCCGCTTGATTTTCAGTGAAGCGGACGCCGGATTGGCGCAACACTCTACGCACGGCCTGCGGGTCCAGCCGCGCTGTGATATCGCCAAGGTAGCGGGTACCGGATGTGCGCTCATTGGCGACACCAATCCCGGTCACCAGCAGTTCGGCACTTGCCGCATCCAGTTCAGGCAACTGCTGCCAATCGGCATACAGGGTGAAGCGCTGAAACACTTCGCGTGCGGCCTTGATGCGCCCCTGATTCAGCGCCTCGGTGCGGGCCTGTGCGGCGTCGGTGCCGGTCGCATCCACAGCAACCCCAGTCACAGTGTAGATGTCCGTTGATTCCTGCGCCTGAGCGACCGAGACCAAAGCGGCAACGCCCGCCAGCACGCTTACATGCGCCAGACTGCGGATCATCAGGAAAACGTGCTTCATCGCGTATACCAAACCTTGTGTCTCCTGCTTTGCCCGCCGGGCGGACGCTTTGGCGATCTTAACCAATACTATAGCACCTCAGATGCTGCCTGCGGGGGCAAAGGGCCGCGGCCGGATTGCTACGTCAGGCTTGCATTCTTGGGGCCTTTGCGCTCGTTTAGGCGCTCACCGGCACGGGGGCAAGACCCGTTGCATACAGCCAGTGGATTGCGGCCAAAAACCGGCCAAAAACCAAGATTGACGAGGGTTCCATGACGCGTCCCGCAGACGGCGGCAAACGCAACGGCATCACCTATGCCGATGCAGGCGTTGATATTGATGCGGGCAATGCGCTGGTGCGACTGATCGCGCCGATGGCTAAGGCCACGCGGCGGTCAGGTGCCGAGAGCGACCTGGGTGGCTTCGGCGGGTTGTTTGATCTCAAAGCAGCGGGTTTCTCAGACCCCATTCTGGTAGCGGCAAATGATGGTGTCGGTACCAAGCTGCGGTTGGCCATTGATACCGGCATCCTTAATACGGTGGGCATCGATCTTGTTGCTATGTGCGTCAACGATCTCATCGTTCAGGGTGCTGAGCCGCTGTTCTTCCTCGACTATTTTGCGACAGGTCACCTGGATGTGGAGGCCGCGGCGCAGGTTATTTCCGGTATTGCGGAAGGTTGTTTGCAGTCAGGCTGCGCCCTGATCGGCGGGGAGACCGCCGAAATGCCCGGCATGTATGCGGGCGATGATTTTGATCTTGCGGGCTTTGCTGTTGGTGCCGCCGAGCGCGGCACGCTATTGCCGCGCAGTGATATGGCGGCGGGTGACATTATCGTCGGGCTTGATTCAAGCGGGTTGCATTCAAACGGCTTTTCACTCGTCCGGCGGTTGCTGGCGGACAGCGCCAGTAAGCTCGACGCCCCTGCCCCGTTCGAAACACCTGCTGCCACACTTGGAGAAGCATTGCTGACGCCGACCCAGCTTTATGTGAAGCAACTGCTGCCGTCGCTTAAAGCCCGGCGCGTGAAAGCATTGGCGCATATTACCGGCGGCGGGTTCAGCGAGAACATTCCCCGCGTCCTGCCGGATCATCTGGGCGCCGACATTGATTTTACGACCTGGGCACTGCCACCGGTCTTCGCCTGGCTGCAATCGCTTGGCGGCATGAGCGACGATGAGATGCGCCGCACATTCAACTGCGGCATCGGCATGGTGGCCGTCACAGCACCAGGTGATGACACAGACGCCTTCTGTGCCGACCTTTTAGACCAGGGTATCGCCGCACGACCCATCGGCGTGATCGGCGCGAAATGAAACTTGCGGTTCTGATCTCCGGGCGCGGTAGCAATCTTGCCGCGCTGATTGAAGCCTGCCGGGCAGAGGCATTTCCGGCAGAGATAGGTCTGGTGATTTCAAACCGTCCGGATGCGGCTGGACTGGCGCTTGCCAAACAGGCTGGCATTGCAACACAGATCATCGACCACAAAACGTTTGATGACCGCGCCAGTTTTGATGCCGCACTTGATGCAGCCCTGCATGCGTCGGGTGCCGAACTTGTCGTTCTTGCCGGTTTTATGCGGCTTTTGACCGATGATTTCGTCAATGGCTGGCGTGGGCGGATGATCAACATTCATCCATCCCTGCTACCCGCCTTCAAGGGCACGGATGTGCATCAACGCGCACTAGACGCAGGCGTCAAAATAACCGGCTGCACGGTGCATTTCGTGACACCGGAAATGGATAGCGGGCCGATCATTGCGCAGGCCGCCGTGCCGGTTGTTGCGGGCGATACATCGGAGACCTTGGCGGCTCGCATTCTAGACGCAGAGCATGCGCTTTATCCGCATGCGATCCGGCTCATTTGTGATGGCCGCGCATCTTTTGACGGGACAGACCATAAAAAAGAGGCGGACACTGTGTGCCCGCCTCTGATCTCTCCGTCGATCTGAACTCGATTCAGCCGACGATTTCTTCGTCCTTGAAGAAGTACTTGATTTCTTCAGCAGCAGTTTCCGGTGCATCTGATCCGTGTACGGAATTGGCTTCGATGCTCTCAGCAAATTCGGCGCGGATGGTGCCGGCGTCTGCGTCCTTGGGGTTGGTGGCGCCCATGATCTCGCGGTTGCGGGCAACGGCGTTTTCGCCTTCCAGCACCTGCACGACCACCGGGCCGGAAATCATGAAGGATACGAGATCGTTGAAGAACGGACGCTCCTTGTGGACAGCGTAAAAGCCTTCTGCCTGCGCTTTGGTGAGCTGTAGGCGTTTTTGCGCGATGACGCGAAGGCCGCCTGATTCAAGCTTGTCGATGACCTTGCCGGTGATGTTGCGGCGGGTGGCATCGGGCTTAACGATTGAGAAGGTGCGCTCAAGAGCCATGGGAGTGTGTGCCTTTCTTTTACGGGCATATCCGCCGTGCGCCGCCGGGTGCAGACGCTTTTCAGGGCGGGTTTGGGGTGAATCGCGTTAACCGCAATGGAGCATTGCGGCTGGCGATGTGGACATTTTCCGGCAGAAGCGTAGAAGGAGCCGGAATTTGGGCGGGTTATACAGGCCTCCCGCCGATTGCCGCAAGCACCCATCCCTGACCACCTGAATGAGCCCCACAAGGCGCGTATAAGCCCCATGTTGCAGATCAACGACCTAACCTACCGCATCGGCGAGCGTGTCTTGCTGCAGGGAGCCACCGCAGGCGTGCCAGAGGGCAAGCATGTGGGCGTGGTTGGCCGCAACGGCGTAGGCAAATCCACCCTCTTTGGGCTCATCAACGGAAGTCTGGCGCTGGATCAGGGCAGCATTTCCGTGCCCAAGAATTGGCGGATCGGCGGCGTTGAGCAAGAAGCGCCTGCCACCGATATCAGCCTTGTGGATACGGTTCTGCAGGCAGACACCGAGCGCGAAGAGCTGCTGGCGGAAGCTGAAACCGCAACGGACCCGGGGCGCATTGCAGAAGTTCATATGCGGCTGGCCGATATTGAAAGCCACAGTGCGCCCTCCCGCGCAGCGGCTATTCTTGCCGGTCTTGGCTTCGATGAGGTCGATCAGGCCCGCCCGACCAGCGCCTTTTCAGGCGGTTGGCGGATGCGGGTGGCACTGGCCGCGTTGCTGTTTACCCAGCCCGACTTGCTGCTGCTCGATGAACCGACCAACTATCTTGATCTGGAAGGGTCGATCTGGCTGGTGGATTACCTGCGCAAATACCCACGTACGCTGCTCATTGTCAGCCATGATCGCGACCTGCTGGATCAGGTGGCCAGCGGCATCCTGCATCTTGAGCATCAGCGCCTGTCTTATTATCCGGGCAACTTCGAGCGCTTCCAGCGGCTGAAGACCGAGCAGCAGGCGCACGACCTTGCCATGCGCAAGAAAATCGATACGCAGCGCAAGCACATGGAAGCCTTTGTGGACCGGTTCAAAGCCAAGGCATCCAAGGCCCGCCAGGCGCAAAGCCGCATGAAGGCGCTGGCGAAGCTGGAACTGCCTGAAATTCTGTCGGATGAACGCTCCGCACCGATCAGCCTTCTGGGGCCAGATGACCTGCTGCCGCCACCGATCATCACCATGGAAGGTGCCTCCGTTGGTTACGGGGACGGTCCACCTGTGTTGAGCGGCCTCACCTTGCGAATAGACCAGGACGACCGGATTGCACTGCTGGGTGCCAACGGCAACGGCAAGTCCACATTCGCCAAGCTGGTGACGGCGCGGCTCAAGCAGATGTCCGGCGGGTTGCGCCGGTCACCGCGGCTGCGCATCGGGTATTTCGCCCAGCATCAGGTTGACGAGCTTGCCGAGGGACTTACGCCCTACCAGAACATGCGGCGCCTGATGGAGAAATTCGGCGAAGTAACCGATGCAGCCGTGCGCGGCCGTGTCGGTGCCATCGGCTTTTCCGGCGAGCGGGCCAACGTCAAGGTTGCGGAACTCTCCGGTGGCGAGAAGGCACGCCTGCTGCTTGCGATTGCAACTTTCGACAAGCCGCATCTGCTGGTGCTCGATGAGCCGACCAACCATCTGGACATGCAGGGGCGTGACCAGCTGGTGAATGCCATCAATGAATATTCCGGCGCCGTCATCCTGATCAGCCATGACCAGCATCTGATTGACTCATGTGCTGACCGGCTGTGGTTGGTGCATGATGGCAAGGTGCAGAGTTACGATGGCGACATGAATGATTATCGCCGCCTGCTGCTGAGCCAGCGCGGGCGCCCGGGCAGCCAGTCCTCGGCCAACATGTCGTCGCTTGACGTTATGGACGCCCGCGATGAGGCCGATGCACAGCGCGGCAAGGAAGCGCGCAAAAATACCGCCAAGCAGCGCGCCGACATTGCTCCCCTCAAAAAGGACGCTGACGATGCCGAGCATCGCATTCTGGAACTCGAGGAAAAGATTGCCAAGCTTGACGGCGTGCTGGCGGATGGCAGCCTGTTTGAGCGCGATCCCAAGCGTGCCGACCTCATTTCACGAGCGCGTGGCGAACTTGGCACGCGGCTGAAAAAGGCCGAGGCCAAATGGATGTCGTTGACGCAGAAATATGAAGCCGCGGTGTCGGAAAGCGACGACGCCTAGGCTTTCTTTTCCCATTTGCCTTGTTGGTTCTGCTGCCAGTAGGTGGCCTCGTGGCCTGCTTCCTTCACAGCTTTCCAGTGCACCCTCGCAGCGCTCACAGCGCCAGGGTCGTTGCCATCAAACATCAGGACGCAGCGCTGATAGGTTTCAGCCCCGGCAATGTCCGCACCGTCGACGGCAAACAGCACGTTGGCGTCCGCCGGATTTTCTGTACCGGTCGTCAGCAACACCGGTTGCAGAGGGTCGTGCCCCTCGCCTGCGACCCCGTGCGGCATGAAGGCGTCATCCCGGTATGTCCATAAATGTCCATCGAGGGATTTGACGCGTTCATCGGAGCCGGCGCGCACCACGGCCTTCCAGCCGCGCTCAAGCGTCTTCTCCAGGAGCTGCGGCAGCACCTGATCCAGATTTGAGCGTTCCAGATGGTAGAACAGCAGTTCCGCCACAGGTGTTTTCCCTATTTCTCGAAATTATCCGCGACCAGACGGTCCAGAAGGCGAACGCCCCACCCGGTGCCCCATGAGGGAGAGGTGGGTTTGCTGCCGGACTGCCAGGCCGTGCCGGCGATATCCAGATGCGCCCAAGGCACACCATTGGTGAAGCGCGCCAGGAACTGCGCTGCCGTTATGGAGCCCGCATTGCGGCCACCGATATTGCGCATGTCGGCGAATTTCGACTTGATCAGTTTGTCATAGGCTTCACCCATGGGCAGCCGCCACAAGGTTTCGCCGGTTGCCGTGCCCGCTGCCAGAATCTGGTCGGACAGCTTGTCGTTGTTGGAGAAGAGACCAGCGTGCTCCTCGCCGAGTGCCACAAGAATGGCACCGGTGAGGGTTGCCAGATTGATCATGAATTTCGGCTTGAACCGATCCTGCGTGTACCAGAGCGCATCGGCCAGGACGAGGCGACCTTCGGCGTCGGTGTTCTGGATCTCGATTGTCTGGCCAGACATGGATGTCACAATGTCGCCGGGGCGCTGTGCGCCTGCATCGGGCATATTTTCGACAAGGCCAATGATGCCGACTGCATTGACCTTGGCCTTGCGAAGAGCCAGCGACAGCATGGTGCCGACCACGGCTGCAGAGCCACCCATATCGCCCTTCATGTCTTCCATGCCGGCACCCGGTTTCAGGGAAATGCCGCCGGTATCAAACGTCACGCCCTTGCCGACGAATGCCACAGGCTGCGCTTTGGGGGCACCACCGTCCCAGCGCATCACCACAAGCTGGCTTTCGCGCACGGAGCCCTGCCCCACACCCAGCAGCGAGCCCATGCCGAGCTTTTCCATCTGCTTTTCGCCAAGCACTTCAACCTTGAGGCCGTGGGACGCCAGCGCCTTGCACTTTTTGGCATAGCTTTCCGGGTACAGAACATTCGGCGGCTCGTTGACCAGATCGCGGGCGAGATAAACACCCTGCGCGATTGCCGACAGAGTGTCCCACTGCTTCTTGGCGCGCGCCGGTGTCTTTGCCAGCACCGTCAGCTTACTCAGGGTGGGCTTTTGGTCCGGCGTCTGCTTTGTCATGTAGGCGTCGAAGCGATAGGCAGCCAACTTGGCCCCAAAAGCCAGATGCGCTGCAATGTCAGCGTCCGAAATACCGCTATCCGCAATCGGGTCTGCGGCAAGGGCCGCCTGTTTGATACGCGCCTTGTTGAGCAGTGTGACCATGGTACCGGCGGTGTTCTCCAGCGCGGCGGTCTTGAGTGACTTGGCCGCACCGAGCCCCGCAACAATCAGCCGGGTCACGCCAACGCCCGCCGGCGCTGGAATTTCCATCACCTGGCCGCTTTTGCCTTTGAACGCGGCCGCCCGCATGGCCTTGGTGAGACCACCCTTCATGGCGTCGTCCACCTTTTGCGCCGATGGCAGCAACTTGGTGCCCTCGACGGCCAGCACAATAAGGGTGCCTGTCTTCGGCAGAGCACTGGTGGAGATGGTCACATTCATCAAAATTGTCCTCATGAGGTCGGGGGGGGCTGCCGGGCGCGGATATGCCCGTTAGGCGCGAGTTTAGCGGTTTGGCGGTGCTAGTCCCAAAAAAGTGAGCATCTTTGGCGAATAACACGTGGTCTTGGGGTTCGCCAAACCGGAAAACCGGGCTATTGCCATAGCACGGCTTTAAGGTGGAATTGGCTTTTTGTTAACCAATAACTTGCCCCATCCGCCTAGAATGCACACAACAGGCCGTCAGGTGGCCACCTGAGTCCTGCCGACGCAACAAAGTCTGGAATTGAGGCCCGATGGCCAGAACCCGCCCGTCCCGTTTCTACAAGATCGACACTTATGTGGCGCGCCTTGTGACGGGGCCGTTCCTGGTCTTCATGCTTATCCTCACAGGTGTCGTGTGGCTGACGCAGTCGCTTGAACTGCTCAATGATGTGATTGAGCAGGGGCAGAATGTCGGTGTTTTCCTATATCTGTCGATGCTGGTGGTCCCGTCCATTCTGGTCATTGTGCTTCCCATCGCGCTTTTCTTTGCCTGCATCTACGCGCTTTACCGGCTGCGGTCTGACAGTGAACTGGTGGTGATGTTTGCCGCTGGCATGAGCCGCTGGCGTGTGGCGCGGGCGATTTTCGCCTGTGCGACAATCGTCATGCTCATTGCGTATCTGGTGAACATGCTGCTGTTGCCCATGGCCATGCGCGACATGCGCTCTTTGTTGCTGGAAATGCGTACGCAGTTTGCGTCGTCCCTGTTGCAGGCAGGCGAGTTCACGATGCCCGCCGCCGGGCTAACCGTATTTGTGGAAAACCGTAAACCCGGCGGACAGATCGAAGGGCTTCTGGTCCACGACAATCGCGACAAGGACAAACCGGTAAGCTACATCGCCGACCGCGGCAGGCTGGTGGATACCGCTGAAGGCCCGCGGCTGATCATGCTCAACGGGAACATCCAGCGGCGTGACGCCGAGCGGAAAACAGATTTTCTGTATTTCGACAAGTACACATTCGACCTCAGCCAATTCTCAAACCCAGCCGAAGAACGCTACTTCAAAGCGTACGAACGCTACCTGCCAGAACTGCTGTGGCCAGACACGACCCTTGCCTACGACAATCAATATGAGAATGAATTGGTGGCGGAGGGCCATGCGCGCATCACGTCGCCGCTCTATGCACTGGTATTTGCGGCATTTGCGATGGCGGGTTTGTTGCCAAATGCATTTGATCGGCGCGGCTATGGCAGGCGCATCGTGTTGACGGTCACACTGGGGCTGGCTGTGAGGTTGCTTGACCTTGCCGCCGTCGGCTGGGCTACCCGGTACCCCACACTCATCGCCCTCCAGTACCTCATACCGCTGCTGGCGCTTGCCGGCGCCTGCGCCATGATTGGCGGCTGGAGCCCGGTCGGCAGTGTCAAATCTCTCCTGCTCCGACTGGATATGCGGCAAAGGCCGGAGGTTGCCGGACGATGAAGCTGCCATGGACGATGTATATCTATTTTGGTCGCCGGGCGCTTTTGGCTATCGTGGCGTCGTTCGTGGTCTGCATGGCGCTGGCTTTCGTCATCGATTTTGTGGAACTGCTGCGGCGTACCAGTTCGCGCGAAGTGCCGTTTGGCACGGTGCTGTCTATGGGCCTGCTTCGGCTCCCCAGCATCTCTGAAAAAATGATGCCGTTCTCGGTCTTGTTCGGGTCGATGTGGGCCTTCCTTCAGCTCTCACGTTCAAATGAGTTCGTGGTCGCGCGCGCGTCGGGCGTGTCCGCCTGGCAGTTTCTTGCGCCCGCCATCATTTTGGCTCTGCTGATCGGGACCGGCGCTGTTGCCGTCTACAATCCCCTGGCCTCAGCCATGGTGTCGCGTTTCGAGGCGCTTGAATCCAAGTATGTGCGCGGCCGCACCAGCTTGCTTGCCGTCTCTGAATCCGGTCTTTGGCTACGGCAGGCGGATGATAGCGGCCAGTCTGTGATCCATGCGCTCGGCGTTGCCAATCAGGGCATTGAGCTGCGCGACGTGATCGTTTTTCTGTACGGGCAGGATGAGGAGTTCACAGGCCGTATAGACGCGGACAACGCGGTCCTGGAGGACGGCAACTGGCGCATCACCAATGCGGAAGTGACAATTCCCGGGCGCCAGCGCGAACACATGGATACCTATCTGCTGCCCACCAGCCTCACGCTTGAACGGGTACAGGAAAGTTTTGCGTCGCCGGATACATTGTCGTTCTGGGAACTGCCAGCCTTTATCGCGACGGCCCAGGAAGCTGGTTTTTCAGCCCTGCGCTACCAGCTTCACTGGCACCAGCTGGCCTCGCGCCCGTTCCTGATGGCCGCGATGGTGCTCATTGCCGCGTGTTTCAGCCTACGCATGACACGCTTGGGCGGCATCGGCCAGATGATCGTTGCCGCCATCATCAGCGGCTTCTTCTTGTATTTTTTCACCGATGTAACCCTTGCGCTTGGCGCAAGAGGGGTTATGCCTGTGATACTTGCAGCATGGTCACCGGCCATCATCAGCGCCATGCTGGGTGGTGCGCTGATTTTCCATCAAGAGGACGGCTAGTTTCATATGGGGGGTCGGGGAATCTCAGTTTCAGGCCACATGTATCCGCGTGGGATACGCCTGCCTCTATTTGCAATGGCTCTGCTGCTCGTATCTACGCTGCAGTCAACTTCGTTGCGCGCGCAAACCAGCGACATCATTGCAGACAATGTGCTCATCGAAGCTGATGAAATGGTGCACGACCGCCAGGCCGACGTGGTTACTGCGACCGGCAATGTGGAAATCACTTCTGATTCGCAGGTGCTGCTGGCTGACCGGATTGTCTACGACCGGAATACCAAAACCGTTACCGCGGCGGGCAATGTGAGCCTCCTGCAGCCTGACGGCCAGGTGATGTTTGCCGACAATATGGTGCTGTCGGACGATTTCTCTGATGCCGTCGGCAACACCGTGCGATTGCTGCTGCTGGAAAATGCCCGAGTGGCTGCCAATTCCGGCACGCGCAGTGCCGCCAACCGGACTGAACTCAACAAAGCGGTTTATACGGTCTGCGATGTCTGCGCTGAAAAGCCCAATTCATCGCCCCTATGGCAAATCCGCTCTTTCAAGGTTGTGCACGACAAAGAAAAGCAGCGTATTGAGTATGAGGATGCCTTCATTGAATTCTTCGGCGTGCCGGTCTTCTACACTCCCTATTTCAGCCATCCGGACCCGACGGTTAAACGCCTCACCGGCTTCCTGACCCCGACCATTTCTGTCTCCGAAGACTTCGGTACAACCCTGCGCACACCGTTCTTCTGGAACATGGCGCCCAACTACGATCTGACCATTGAGCCACGCTGGCAGACCGAGGTCGGCAATGTCTACGCGGCCCAGTTCCGTCACCATCTGGGCTTCGGGCAATACAAGATTGACGGCAGCGCAACCTGGCCCAAAGAAGAAGCTGTCTCAGGCAACAGCATTGAGCCGTTTCGCGGACACCTTTTTGCCGACGGGCAGTTCGACATCACCGCGAAGACAGTTGCGGGTTTCGATATTCAGACCACGACCGACGAGACCTATCTTCGGCGCTATGACATTTTTAATGAAAACGACCTGATTTCGACGGCCTTTGCCGAAACCGTCGACGGACGGAATTACGCGCGCGCCGAAGCGTTCTATTTTCAGGGACTGCTGACCAGCGATGATCAGGCAAGTATTCCCTTCATCGCACCGCTGGTGGACGGCGAATACTATCTCAAGCCACTTGTGGCAGGCGGCCAGGTCAAGGCCAGCTTCAACGCACTCAACCTGCAACGGCAGGAAGGCACAAGCTTCCAGCGGTTTTCAGGGGAGCTTGGCTGGGACATTTCGCGTACAGCGCGCTCGGGTGAACAATTCGGCGCATTTGCGGATCTGCGGGCCGATATCTACGCCGTTGATGAAGACGTTATTGATGCCAACGGCAAGAACCAGACGTCGGTCCAGACCCGGGTACTGCCGACGATCGGAATTGATTATCGCTGGCCGTGGATCAGCGCATCAGGCAACGTCTCTCATGTTATCGAGCCAATGTTTCAGGCTATCTATTCGCCCAGCAATTCAAACCCACGCGACATACCAAATGATGACAGCCTGAGCGTCGACTTTGATGAAACGCTGCTGTTCGACAAAAACCGCTACCCCGGTTTTGACCGTTTCGAAGGTGGCGCGCGTCTGAACTACGGGCTGCAGTATTCCCTATTGGGAGACAATGGCGGTGAAGCCAATTTGCTTCTGGGCCAGTCCTACCGATTTGAGGAAAGCGCCGCGTTCCCGGATGGCAGCGGGCTGCAGGATACCGAATCGGATGTGGTTGGCCGCCTCCAGATCAATCCGGGGCCTTATCTTGATCTAGTCAGCCGATTTCGCGCCGACCCCAAGGACGGCAAGCTGTTGCGTAACGAGGTTTCATTAACTTCGGGCTTCCACTTGTTCGAGAATCGCCCGCTCAGTCTCTATGCGAATTACGTGTTCCTTGATTCCTCTCTGGATACGGTCAATCAACGCGAAGGCGAGGAAATAAACGGCTCAATCTCTTACAATTTTGCCGATTACTGGTGGTTATCAGCTGGTGCGCGGCGGGATCTTCAGCGGGCGGAAATGGTGTCCGACTTTATTGGCCTCACCTATCAGGATGAATGCTTCCTGTTTTCCCTGGCCTTCAACCAGAGTTTCATCCGCGACCGCGATATCGAACCGACGACTTCCCTCACCTTCCGCATTCAGCTTGTGACACTTGGCGAATTCGGCGGCTCCACGACGGTCTCCAGCGCCCAGCCAAACTGACCTTTGCCACCTTGTCGCAGACCGCTTGATCGGCCCGCTGCATCCTCTATGCTCGCGTCAAACGCGGGGCGTGGATTAACAGGCAACGCAGGTCGCGGTGGGCGGTTATTCCCTAGTGACCCAGTAGCCAGATGTGCGGGTACCTGCTCGCATACGCAGCGGAATGATACTGATACGTATGAACCGACAGTCTTTGTTGCCCCTGAGCAAGAGCTTCTTCCATCATCCGGACCGGTCACGGACGCGCAGGTCGCGGGCTGTGCCCGTTGCCATGGCCGCGCTGATGGCATTGGCCGGCTTGTCCAGCTTTGCAGATCAATCGGCTGCACAGGTGGTTCAGCGTATTGCCGCCATCGTCAATGACAGTGTCATCTCCGGCTATGATCTGGAGCAGCGTCTTGGGCTTGTCATTGCCACAGCGGGCGTCCCACCGACACCGGAAAATATTGAACGGATCCGGCCTCAGATTCTGCGCTCGCTGGTAGATGAGCGGCTTCAAATTCAAGAAGCGCAGCAAAATAATATTGAGGTCAAGGACGAAGAAATCGACACCGCGATTGAGCGGCTGGGCGCGCGCAACAACATGCAGCTGGCGCAGATTGAAGCGTTCCTGAAAACCGTAAATGTGAATATCGAGACCCTGCGCGGCCAGGTCTATGCAGAGCTTGCCTGGAACCAGCTTGTGCAAAATCGTTTTGGACCGCGTGTCAGCGTTACTGACACCGAGGTCGATACTGTTCTTGAGCGGATCATCAATCAATCCGAGCAGGCATCCTATCTCGTATCTGAAGTGCTGATCCCGGTTGAAAATCCGGAAGAAGAGGCCGAAGCACGCGCTGCGGCCGCTCAAATTGCAGATCAACTGCGGCAGGGCGGCGATATTCGGGCGATCGCAAGCCAGTTCAGCCAGGCTCCCACAGCTGCAAATGGCGGTGACGCAGGCTGGATCATCGACGGGCAACTGTCAGACCCACTCAACAATGCTCTGCGCGGCCTCAATATCGGCGAGGTCTCCCCCCCTGTACGCACAGCGGCTGGCTACCATATTTTGCAGTTACGCGACCGGCGGCTGAGCGGTGACCAGCAGGACCCAATGGATGCTGCGATCACCATCGAAGCGGTCAACATTCCGTTTAACGACAATATGCCGCGCGCCCGGCTTGAGCGGAACAGCAATGCTGTACGCAAAGCGATGGAAGGGCCTATCGCGTGCGGACAGCTTGAAGCGCTCGGCCATTCCATTGACGCTGAAGCCCGGTTCAACCGGATTGAGAATCGGCAGATGCGTGCATTTCCTGCGCCAGCCCGCCCGGCGCTGCTAGCGCTCAAACCCAACCAGTGGGGTACGCCGCAGCGGACACCCGAAGGCATTGAGTTGATCGTGCTGTGTGAGCGGAAAATGGTTGAACGGCAATTGCCAAGCCGCGACGACATCGAAGAACAATTGTTCAATCAGGAACTTGCCATGATGTCCCGTCGCTACCTGCGCGACCTGCGGCGCAATGCCGTCGTCGAAATGCGGTGACGGGACAACCCACGCCTGCACCTGCCCTTCCTCTGGCCATTTCAATGGGCGAGCCTGCCGGTGTCGGTGGGGAGATACTTCTTGCCGCGTGGCTGAACCGGCACGAGGGGGGCCTGCCGCCCTTTGTTGCCATTGATGACCCAGCCCGGCTGTCGGCGCTTGCCGCAAAGCTTCAGCTTGATGTTCCGCTCAGAAAAGTAAGCACCGGCCGCGAAGCTGTTGCCGCATTCAACGGTGCCCTCCCGGTCGCCGCCCTCGATGAACCGCTGACGCCTGCCGTTGTGCCGGGTACGCCTAACGTTGCCCATGCGGATTTCGTCATGGGGTCAATCGAAGTTGCCACCCAATGGGTGTTTGAGGGCCAGGCGTCCGCCATTGTTACCAACCCGATCCAGAAGCAGACGCTCTACGAGGCGGGCTTTCGGTATCCGGGCCACACGGAATATCTCGCCGCGCTGACTGGAGCCGACGGTGCCCCCGTGATGATGCTGGTGTCACCACAGCTGCGTGTGGTCCCGGTGACAATCCATCTACCATTGGCTGACGTGGCTGCGGCGCTCACAACAAGTGCCATAATCCATGCAGGCAGGATCACTGCGGCGGCACTCAAGCGGGATTTCCTGATCCGGTCGCCACGGCTGGCTGTTGCAGCGCTAAACCCCCATGCAGGCGAAGGCGGCACACTGGGCACAGAGGAAGCCACAGTGATTGCACCAGCCATTGCAGCGCTTAAGGCGGAAGGCATACGCGTCACAGGCCCGCACCCGGCTGACACGCTGTTCCACGCGCATGCTCGCGAGGCGGCTGATGCCGTCCTTTGCATGTATCACGATCAGGCACTCATTCCGCTGAAGACGCTTGATTTCGACAATGGTGTGAATCTGACGCTTGGTCTTCCATTGGTCCGAAGCTCGCCTGACCACGGGACGGCGCTTGATATTGCGGGCACAGGTCAGGCCCGGCCTGACAGCCTGATGGCAGCCATGAAACTTGCAGCCGCATGCGCTGCAAACCGCATGCTGGCAGGCGCATGAGTGAGGATGGTCTACCGGCGCTGCGCGATGTCATAGCCACCCATGGCCTAGATACGCGCAAATCCCTTGGCCAGCATTTTCTGCTCGATCTCAATCTTACAAGGCGCATTGCCCGCGTTGCCGGCGACCTGGCTGCCTGCGATGTTGTCGAAATCGGCCCCGGCCCGGGCGGGCTGACCCGGGCGTTATTGATGGAAGGCGCCCGGCGCGTCGTCGCGGTTGAGCGCGATGCAAGATGTACTGCGGCGCTGGCTGAAGTGGCCGATGCGTATCCCGGGCGACTGACGCTGCTTGAGGCGGATGCGATGCAGGTCGATGAAGGCACGCATGTGGCACCGGGCGCGAAAATTGTTGCCAACCTACCCTACAATATTTCAACTGCCCTGCTGCTCAAATGGCTGAGCCTTGAACCGTGGCCTGCATGGTTTTCCAGCATGACCTTGATGTTCCAGCGCGAAGTTGCAGAGCGGATTGTGGCAGCGCCGGGCAGCAAGGCCTATGGACGCCTGTCGGTGATCTCCCAATGGCGCACCAAGGCCCATATGGTGTTTGACGTAGACCCGCGCGCCTTTACGCCGCCGCCCAAGGTTGTCTCCAGCATCGTCCATATGATGCCGGTGGCAGCAGCGCCCGATGCACCGTCCCTCAAATCAGTAGAAGCTGTCACTGCTGCGGCTTTCGGCCAGCGCCGAAAGATGTTGCGAGCGTCTCTCAAGCAGATTTTTGCTGACCCTGAAGCCACCTGCGCTGCGGCGAAAATCGATCCCACTTTGCGCGCGGAGCGGCTTGAAGTGGATGATTTCCTCAGGCTGGCGCGCCAATTTGAAGCACCAAAATAGGTGCTATCTGCGTGTTGTCGCCCGGCCTGCCGGGTGGCACAGTAGCGCCCGTAAATGACTGACATAATGTCGGCGCGCGCTAAAGGCGCACAGGGAACAGGACATATCGGCGATGGCAACGCTCAATTACCTCAATACGACCCATATTGATTTCGGCGCCCGCAATATGCTTGCGGATACCCTGAAGCAGCTGGGTATCACGCGGCCGATGATCGTCACTGACAAGGGCATTGTCGCGGCGGGCATTCTGGACAAAGCGCGTGAGGCGATGGGCAACGCGTTTTCACCTGAGGTTTTTGACGGCACGCCGGAAAACCCCACCGAAGACGCAACACTTGCGGCCCTGAAGCAATACAAAGAAACTGGCTGCGACGGCATTGTGAGCCTTGGTGGTGGGTCTTCCATGGATCTGGCCAAGGGCCTGGCTTTACTGGCCACCCATGATGGTGACTTGACGAAATTTGCAGCTGTTGAAGGCGGCGGCGCGCTCATTGGCGACACGGCACCGCACATTGCCATGCCGACGACCGCCGGCACCGGCTCGGAAGTTTCGGTCGGTTCCGTCATCATCACGAACGACGGTCGCAAGCTTATTTTCGCCAGCCCCAATTTGTTGCCGAAAGTCGCCCTGTGCGACCCGGAGCTGACGCTCGGCCTGCCAGCCCGGCTGACGGCCGCAACGGGCATGGATGCGGTGACACACTGCATTGAAGCGGTGATCTCCCCGATTGATAATCCGCCCGCAGAAGCTGTTGGTCTCGATGGGCTGCGGCGCGCCGTTAAACTTGGTTTTCTGGAGCGCGCGTTTGCCGACGGGCAGGATCGCGATGCCCGCTACAACATGATGATGGCCGCCAGCGAAGGCGCCATGGCATTCATCAAGGGGCTGGGCGCAGTCCACTCCATGAGCCATGCCTGCGGGCGAGTGAAGGAACTGAAGCTGCACCACGGCACGCTGAACGCCGTCATTCTGCCGACGATCCTGCGCTACAATGCAGATCATGTGGGCGACAAATACGACCGCATCCGCGACGCCATGGGGCTTCCTGCAAATGCAGACCTTGCTGATGAGATCGAAGCGCTTAATGCCCGGCTCGGCATGCCCAAAAATCTCGGTGAGATGGGCGTGACGATGCAGACGCCGGGCATTGTTGAAAATGCACTGAGCGATGTATGCACATTCACAAATCCCCGCCCGCTAGATCAGGCGGACTATGAAAAACTTTTTGAGCAGGCAATCGGCTAAGCAGCCAGCCGCCTGACAATCCCGACTTCGGCAGAGGAGCCTGACCCCAGTGAAGAGCCAGTCCATCGTCACCTATGGTGAGAATCTTGAAGAAACCATCACCGATACTCCCACACCTACGGGCAGCGAAGTGTTGGTGAAAGTGTCTCACTGCGGCGTCTGCCATTCGGACGTGCATCTGCATGACGGCTATTTCGACATGGGCGGCGGTAACAAGCTGGATGTGACGGCCGGCCGTAAGCTGCCCTTCACGCTGGGCCATGAAATTGAAGGTGTGGTGGAAGCTGTTGGTCCTGACGTCAAAGGCATTTCGCCCGGCGACCCCTATGTGGTGTACCCATGGATCGGCTGTGGCAATTGCCCCATCTGCGACCGGGGTGACGAACACCTATGCCTGAAGCCGCGTGCACTGGGCATCAATGTGGCAGGCGGTTACGCCACCCATGTGCTTGTTCCTGACCCCAAATACCTTATGGACCGCACGGGCATCGCCGCTGGGCTGGCAGCTACCTATATGTGCTCGGGTCTTACCGCCTATTCCGCACTCAAGCGCATCGGCGATCCAGGGCCCGACGATAAGGTTGTGATCGTTGGCTGCGGCGGCGTCGGCATGATGGGCATTCAGTTTGCCCGGGCCATGATGCCGTCAGCACCGCTTGCCGCAGATGTGGATCCTGGCAAGTTGCAGGCAGCGCAGGGCGCTGGCGCTGAAGCCGTCTACAACCCCAAAGATGCTGACGCCATCAAGAAGGTGATTGCCGATACCAATGGCGGCGCATACGCGGCCATTGATTTCGTCGGCTCGGAAGCTTCGCTCAACTTTGCAACGTCGGTCGTCCGCAAGGGTGGCCAGGTCGTCGTCGTCGGGCTGTTTGGTGGTGGCTTCTCCATGCCGATCCCCATGTTCCCGATGCGGGCACTCACCATTGGCGGGTCTTATGTGGGTTCCCCCGGCGAAGCAGCTGAAATGATGGAGCTGGTACGCGCGGGCAAGGTTGACCCGATCCCGGTTGAGGAGCGTCCGCTGGATCAGGCATCAAAGTCGCTTAATGATCTGCGCGAAGGCAAGGTGCTGGGTCGCGTGGTGCTTGCACCCTAAAGGCCGTCGCGAAGGCCTTTTACAAATCCGTCGAGGCCGGTCTGGCGCGGGCGCTTTAAGCGTTCCGCGTCCAGAATGGCCCGTATCTGCGCGGCGCTCTGCTCAATGTCCTGATTGACGATGATGTAGTCATACTCCGCCCAATGGCTCATCTCGTCAGCCGCCTTGGACATGCGGGCGCCGACAACTTCGTCGCTGTCCTGCGCGCGGGTGTGCAGGCGGCGCTCAAGTTCCTGCGTCGAGGGCGGCAGAATGAAAACACTCACCACGTCGGCTCCTGCGTTCTGCCTGAGCTGCTGTGTGCCCTGCCAGTCAATGTCGAACATGACGTCGCGGCCTTTGGACAGCGAGCGCTCCACCGGCGCACGCGGGGTGCCGTAGTAATTGCCGAAGACTTTGGCGTGCTCCAGAAATTCGGAGCGGTTCACCATCAGGCCGAACTCTTCAACGCTGACGAAGTAGTAGTCCTTGCCATCAACTTCACCGGGCCGCGGCGCGCGGGTGGTGGCGGATACGGACATGACGATCTCGCCATCCTCAGCAAGCAGCCCCCGCGACAAGGTGGTTTTGCCGGCGCCTGATGGCGACGACATGACGAACATCAGTCCGCGGCGATTGATGGAAATATCATTCAACGTTCTGCACCTGCTCACGCAATTGCTCGATGGCTGCTTTCATATCAAGACCGATCCTTGTCAGGTCAGTATCCGATGATTTTGAACACAGGGTATTGGCTTCGCGGTTGAACTCCTGCGCCAGAAAATCGAGCTTTCGGCCGACAGCTTCACCTGCCACCAGAAGCGCGTGTGCCTGGGTGATATGGGCGCGCAGCCGGTCCAACTCCTCACGTATATCCGCCTTGCCGGCCAGCAGGGCCACCTCCTGTATGATGCGTTCTGCCGGCATATCGGCGCGATCAGCCAGCAAATCGCTGACCTGTGTTTCTAGTTTCTGCCGCAAGTTCTCCGGGGCTGCCGCCGCCAGATCAGCCGCACGCGTCACCAGTGTCTCAATTTCAAGAAGCACGCTTTCAAGAATGGTCTGAAGTTTTTCACCCTCATCCGTGCGCGAGGCGACAAGGCTGCTTACGGCCACGTCAAAACTTGCAGCAATCGCGCGCTTGCGGGCTTCGGTTTCTTTGTCATCGGCGTCCGGCTCAGCGGTCTCAATGACGCCGCGCACATTCATCACGGCATCGAAGCTTGGGGGCGTTGTTCCCAACTCTTTTGCCAGTGCGGACAATTCGGCCATCAGATGCGTTGCCAGTGCGGTATTGACGCGGACATCGGCGCCCGCATTCTGGCGTTCAACAGACAATGCTACCTGGCAGGCTCCGCGCTTGAGCTTTGCCTGCAGCACCTTGCGCAGCTCGGGCTCCAAGGCCTCAAGCCCCTGTGGCATGCGCAGCCTTACATCAAGCCCGCGGGCGTTGACGGTCTTGATTTCCCAGTGCCACTGCCAGGTGTCGTGGGCTCCTTCGGCGCGGCCGAATCCAGTCATGCTTTTTATTGTCATGGCATATCCTAGCGCAGTCCGCGCTCGCGCTGTATCCGCCGCCATGCACGAACATTACGTTCGTGCTGCCGATTGGTGCGGGCAAATGCGTGGCCACCGGTGCCATCAGCCACAAAAAACAGGTAATCGGTATCAGCGGGGTTAAGTACCGCTGCAATGGAAGCTGCACCCGGATTGCATATCGGCGTCGGCGGCAGACCATCGACCTGATAGGTATTGTAGGGCGTGATCCCATCAAGTTCAGACCGCCGAATGCGGCGGCCCAGCGGCCCCTGCCCCTTGGTGATGCCGTAGATGATGGTCGGATCAGATTGCAGGCGCATTCCCTTCTCAAGGCGGTTGATGAAAACACTGGCTGCTTTGTCGCGCTCATCGCCGCGCCCGGTTTCTTTTTCCACGATGGATGCAAGCACCAAGGCCTCTTCAATGGTCGAGAAGGGTAAGCCCTCCGCCCGATCCGGCCAAAGGGTGTCGACGAGGTTTTGCTGCGCCTTTTGCATCCGGTCCACCACGTCCTGCCGCGATGTACCGCGTGTTACCAGATAGGTCTCGGGCAACAACGTGCCTTCGGCGGGGACGATGGGCACACTGCCGGTCAACACCGGCTGGAGCTTCAGGTGCTCAACCACCTCCCACGATGTCATGCCCTCAAAAAGCGTAATCGGGTGGAGGATCGGTTTGCCGTCTACCAGTATGCGCATGACCTGCCGCATGCTGGCATGACGCGGGATTTCGTATTCGCCTGCCTTGAGGGACGCCGCTGCTCCATACAACTGGACACCGACGCGGAACATCAGCGCGCTTGAAACCAAGCTCTCGCGCTCAAGCTGGTTGGCGATCCGGCTGAGGCCGGAGCCTTCCTCAATGAGCACGGTCGTACGTTCAGGAATGTCGCCGGGGCCCGTAAAGCCACGCCAGGCAAGCCATACAGGCGTCCCCACAATAGCCACCGCCACGAGGAAGGCCAGGATGAGAAAGGAGGTGCCGCGGGCTACCTTTTTGCGACGGTGGCCTTTTTCGCGCGGATTTCCAGTGTTGGGGTCTTCATCCATGCCGGGCCGTTCACCTCGCCATTACACCGCACCGGTGCTGGTTATGCGTCAACTGCCTTAAAGACCAGTGAAGCGTTGGTACCGCCAAAGCCGAAGGAATTGGAGAGTGCAATATTCACTTCCTTCTCCTTCTTCACGTTACCGACCAGATCCAGCGCGCTTTCAACCGACGGATTGTCCAGATTGATGGTCGGCGGGATCACGTTGTCGCGGATGGCCAGCATGGAGAATATCGACTCGATAGCCCCCGCCGCGCCCAGCAGATGGCCGGTTGCCGATTTGGTGGAGGACATGGAGGCATCGGGCTGTTCGTTGCCGAACAGACGCTCGACCGCGCGCAGTTCAATTTCATCACCCTTGGGGGTCGAGGTGCCGTGGGCGTTCACATAGTCAATCTCGTCAGGCGAGATGCCGGCGCGCTCAATGGCCATGCGCATGGACCGATAGGCACCGTCGCCGTCTTCGGCGGGTGAGGTAATGTGATAGGCGTCACCGGACATACCGTAACCAACCACTTCGGCATAAATCTTCGCACCGCGTGCTTTGGCGTGCTCGTATTCTTCCACCACCACAACACCAGCACCTTCGCCCATCACAAAGCCGTCGCGGTCCCTGTCATAGGGACGGGATGCTTTTTCCGGCGTGTCGTTGAAGCCGGTTGAAAGGGCACGGCAAGCACAGAAGCCGGCAATACCAAGTGGCGAAATCGCGGACTCAGCACCGCCCGCCAACATCACATCTGCATCGCCCAGCATGATCATCCGGGCGGCATCGCCAATCGCGTGGGCACCGGTAGAACACGCCGTAACAACGGAGTGGTTCGGCCCTTTGAGCCCCCAACGGATGGATGCGTAACCGGATGTCAGATTGATCAGACGGCCGGGAATGAAGAACGGCGATACGCGGCGCAGTCCCTTGTCGCGCAGGGTATGTGAAGCTTCCTCAATGCCCGGAAGGCCGCCAATGCCTGACCCGATGATGACGCCGGAACGAATCTGGTCCTCATAAGTTTGCGGATGCCAGTCGGCGTCATCCAGCGCCTGGCTGGCTGCAGCAAGCGAATAGATGATGAAATCATCCATGCGCTTTTGTTCTTTCGGGTCTACCCAGTTATCAGCATTGAAGGTGCCATCGCTGCCATCGCCGCGTTTGACTTCGCAGGCAATGCGGCAGGGATATGTGGAGGCGTCAAAATGAGTAATCGGCCCGGCACCTGACTTGCCTGCAAGCAGGCGGGACCATGTGATGTCCACGCCGGTACCCAGAGGGGTTACGAGGCCAAGACCTGTAACGACGGCACGCCGCAACTCGATCGTCCGACTTTTCTCAACCATGACGTTCTCCCGAAAGCAGTTTCTCGTGTTCAGGCGTGCTGGACCATGCTGCATCGACCAGACAGATAGAATTACGGACGGATACGCAAAGAGCCTACCCGTCCGTCATGTCTTCGTTGTTCAATCAGGAACACCAGCTTAGCTGCTGGCGTTTGCCTTGATGAAGTTGATGGCATCGCCGACCGTCAGGATGGTCTCGGCAGCGTCATCAGGAATTTCGACTTCGAACTCTTCTTCGAACGCCATCACAAGCTCAACAGTGTCCAGGCTGTCGGCGCCCAGATCGTCGATGAAGCTGGCTTTTTCGGTGACCTTGTCGGCTTCCACGCCAAGGTGTTCGACGACGATCTTTTTTACGCTCTCTGCGATGTCACTCATAATTTTTCTCTCAGCTCATTGTATGCGACCAGCCGGCTCAATCCGGACGTGATCTGGGGCTCAATTCTCGGCTCGCGCAACCCTTCAAGGCTGGTAAATTCCAACACTTCTTCGCGTCGCGGCAAGCACGGTTTGGATAACTGGCCGGGCCACATTTGTAGCACCTGCCCCCATCCGTAAAAGCGGTCGCTTGGTAACACAACCATATTCCTTTGACCAGATTGCCGCCACAAGGGCAATGGCAATCAAAACCTAGTCATTCTGCGCCTGTGCAGGGGCTAACCTAAGGGGCAAAACGGCTAAATCATGGCCATACCGCCATTCACATGAATGGTTTGGCCGGTGACATAGGCTGCTTCCTCACTCGCCAAATAGAGAGCTGCTGCGGCAATTTCCTGTGACGTGCCCAGCCGGCCAGCGGGAATCATCGTTGAAATGGTCTCTTTCTGCTTGTCGTCCAGCACATCCGTCATTGCAGTCTGGATGAACCCGGGTGCCACACAATTGACGGTAATGCCGCGGCTGGCAACTTCCTGTGCCAAAGACTTGGACATGCCGATCATGCCCGCTTTGGCAGCGGCGTAGTTGGCTTGCCCTGGGTTGCCCATAACACCAACTACCGACGTGATGCCGACGACACGGCCCCAACGGCGCTTCATCATGCCGCGCACAAGCCCGCGCGTCAGACGGAAGCCGGCAGTGAGATTGACGGCCAGGACCTCGTCCCACTCCTCGTCCTTCATGCGCATGAAGATGTTGTCGCGGGTGATACCTGCATTGTTGACGAGAATATCCACCTGCCCCATTGCCTCTTCGGCCTGCTTGGGTAGGGCGTCTACCGCCGCCGTATCACCCAGATTGCAGGGCAGCACATGCACACGGTCGCCCAGCTCTGAGGCCAGGTCACTCAATACATTCTCTCGGGTACCCGAGATGCCTACCGTTGCGCCCTGCGTGTGCAGAGATTTGGCGATGGCACCACCGATGCCGCCGGTGGCCCCGGTCACAAGGGCAAACTTGCCTGTTAGGTCAAACATTTGTGGGCTCCGTTCGTGGCTGTTTGCATGTGGTATTGAGCGGCCTAGAAGCCAGATGCAGCAATCTCGCGCACTGCGTCAGCTGAATTGATTGTTTTGCCGGTGATGGACCGGTCGATCCATTTTGTGAGGCCGGTAAGAACCTTGCCTGCGCCGCACTCAACAAGTTCGCTGACACCCTGGTCGCGCATAAAGATGACGCTTTCACGCCAGCGGACACGGCCGGTGATCTGCTCCACCAGCAAAGCGCGGATTGTCTCGGGATCGCTGATAGCCTCAGCGCGCACATTGGCGATGAGCGGCACCGCTGGCGCTGCAATCGTTACATCCGCCAGAGCGACCGCCATTTCGTCGGCTGCAGGCTGCATAAGAGATGAATGGAACGGCGCTGATACGGTTAGCTGCATGGCGCGCTTGGCACCGGCTTCCTTGGCCAGTTCGCAGGCACGCTCAACGCCTGCCTTGGACCCGGATATAACCACCTGCCCGTCTGCATTGTCGTTGGCGACGCTGACAGGTTCCCCGGTCTCTTTCGCTGCGACGTCGACGGCCTCGCCAACCTTGTCGTTGGCGAGCCCGAGAGTGGCGGCCATCGCTCCCTTGCCGACGGGCACAGCGCGCTGCATGGCCTCGCCGCGCAGACGCAGCAGGCGCGCCGTTGTCGCAAGGTCTATGGAGCCCGCAGCGCATAGGGCTGAATACTCGCCCAGCGAATGACCGGCGACGAATTTTGCGTGTTTTGCCAGGTCAAGTCCGGCTTCCGCCTGAAGTACCCGGATCACTGCGACCGACACGGCCATCAGCGCGGGCTGCGTATTCATGGTGAGGGTCAGGTCTTCGGCGGGGCCGTCCCACATGATCTGCGTGAGCTTCTGGCCCAGCGCCTCATCAACTTCGTCAAACGCTGCCTTGGCCTGCGGGAACGCATCCGCAAGGTCCTTACCCATCCCGACAGCCTGCGACCCCTGACCGGGAAATGTGAATGCGCGGACAACTGTATCGCTCATGTGCGGACGTCGGCCTCCCTGTTAATTCGACTCGGCGATTTGAATATCGTTTCCCCGGAAAGACACCGGGCACAGGCAGTGAGTCAAGCCATTGGCATCCCCCCGCCCACCTGGCATCGGCTTATCAACCTGCCCGGTTTCTGCAATTTTGAAGGCTGCTGATCTGGAGCTTTTATGCACTCGGAAACTGTGCCCGCCTAGCGGGGACGGTTCACCCCTTCCCCGTTCAAAAACCCGCACCGGTGCGCAGTTGCGCGCGGATGGCTTTGTGCGTCCCCATTCTAACCCGCCGGTGCCGTTGGCTCTTTTTACGGCACTTTTTCCAATGAACGTATCCAAAGACGAACAGCGGGTGCTGCATGCCCTCGCTCAGGGCGGCTTTATCGGCCATTTCCGCCATATTTCTCCTTCGGGTAAACACCACAAGGTTGTTCGGGTTGAATGTGTAACCCGCGACGGTTGGCTGCTTTCTGCCTGCAATCTCGTGATTTTCGAGAAGCTCAGGAGAAAACGGCTTATTGCCTCGCAGGAGGGCCGTCCCTATGCGATTACCAGAAAGGGGCTGGGCGATTACCAGAAAGCGGCTGGCATCCGTCCGCGCCCGTCTGGATAACCGCTAAAAGGCTCAAATCCGCTTGCCTTCAGGCATCAATTGGCGTATCCCCCGGCTTCGCTCAAGGTCCGGAGCCGGGGGCTGAAGGAACGGCGCTTTAGCGCTTGCGAGTTTTACACGCGGTTTTGGTGTGTTTCGCACAACGGTTTCCAGTGTTCCCGCCCGGTTCGTCATCAAGGAGAACTCCCTTCTCCAGACGAAGAATGGGGCTTCGCGCCCGGACCGGCAGATGTAACAGGGAGCCCATTTAATATGGCGCTTTACGAACACGTATTTATTGCCCGGCAGGATGTGTCGGCGCAGCAGGTTGAAACTCTCACCGAAGAGTTCAAAACCGTGCTGGAAAGCAATGGCGGCTCCGTCGCCAAGGCCGAGTACTGGGGCATCAAAACCCTCGCCTACAAGGTCAACAAGAACCGCAAGGGCCATTACACCCTTCTCAACATCGATGCACCGCATGCAGCGGTTGCTGAAATGGAACGTCAGATGCGTCTGCATGACGACATCATGCGCTTCATGACATTGCGCGTTGAAGAGCATGAAGAAGGCCCCTCAGCCATGATGCAGTCGCGCGGTCGCGATGACCGCCGTGGCGCACGTGGTGGCCGTGGTGGTGATCGTGATGATCGTCCGCCGCGCGGTGACCGGGAAGAGCGCCGTCCGGCAGCAGCTGCTCCGGCTGCTGCAGCTCCCGCCGCCACAGAAACCACCGCCAGCGAAGGAGCGGCCTCATGAAGATTATCCAGGCAGATGCCGCCCGTCGGCCGTTTTTCCGCCGCCGCAAGACGTGCCCCTTCTCCGGCGCAAATGCACCGAAGATCGACTACAAGGACATACGCCTTCTGCAGCGTTACATTTCAGAGCGCGGCAAGATTGTGCCGAGCCGCATCACGGCGGTTTCCGCCAAAAAGCAGCGTGAACTGGCCCGCGCCATCAAGCGCGCCCGCTTCATGGCACTGCTGCCTTACGTGATCGACTGATTTTCAAAAACCGGGCCTGCTACTCAACCAAGTGGCAGGCCCTTTTTCCACTGGCACCTCTCTACTGACATCGGGCTGCATCGCACCCCTTGTGCAGGGCATCGGCTGAATCCGCGAATGGGCACCCTCCCCCCCTGGCTTGTTGGCATGCTGGCAGGACTGGCCAGTGCGGTTTTGTATGCCGCCGCGTCCGGCGGCGCTGCGCCAGCGCTTATTCTGGCCTATGTCGCCCCTCTTCCCATTTTTATCGCAGGTCTGGGCTGGGGCACCGCAACCGCATTGATTGCGGGGGGTGCCGGGCTCGTAGTTATGGCGACGCTTGCCGGCATTTCCAGCGCTGTCGTCTTCTTCGGCGTTGCTGCTCTCGCGCCAATCTGGCTTGTGTGGCTCGCCTTGAAGTCGCGCGAACTGGGCGGGCGCGGTGCCTCTGCTGCCGCGCGTGCTGCCCGCGCCCGTGAAGCGCATCATCGCGCTGTCGCGGAAGGCAGGCTGGATGGACCGCCGGAAGATGAACCAAGACCTGACGTCGAGTGGTATCCGCCAGGTCTGCTGGTGGTATGGACAACAGCCATCGCCGCTACTCTGCTGGTCCTGTCCATCCTGTCCATGATGGCTGTCGAAGGCGGCGTTCGCGGCGCTGTTGTTCAGATGATCAATACCGGCTTTTTGGATACCGGCGAGTTGCGCGGGATGCTGGATGCGCGCGGCTTTGACATCTCAGCCCGCGAGTTTCTTGAGATGGTGGCAGGTTTTGTGCCGGCGACAGCCGCTGGCATGTGGCTGGTGATGACGCTGGCCAATATGCTGGTGGCCCAACTTATAGTTGCGCGTTCCGGCATTGCCTTCAGGCCAACGCCCAGGGTTGAGGAAATGACCTATCCGCAAGCCTTTCTGGTGGTGTTTCCTGTTTCTCTGGTGTTTGGCTTTTTGCCTGGCGAACTGGGCTTCGCAGGCCAGTCACTGGCGGCCTTGCTGTTTGTGCCGTATTTTTTGTTGGGCCTTGTGGCCATTCATGCTATCTCGCGCCGCTGGCGGGCACGTACCGCCATGCTCATCCTGCTTTATGTGGTCATTTTACTCGCAGGCTGGCCGGCATTGCTGGTTGCCCTCGTTGGACTCGCGGAAGCCTGGATGGGACTGAGAGAGCGTTTTGGCGGCATGCCCGATGGCACAGCCTGAGCGCACACAATTCGACCGCTAACCGCCTTTGCGCGGGACAGGCGCCAAGGACCTCGTCGCATTGGGTGATGAGGCCGCGCTTGCTGGAACGAGGACTAGAAATTCAATGGACGTTATTCTGCTTGAACGGGTTGAGAAGCTTGGCCAGATGGGCGATGTGGTTTCAGTGAAACCCGGCTATGCCCGTAATTTCCTGCTGCCGCGCGGCAAGGCACTGCGCGCCAACAAGGCCAACCGTACCCGGTTTGAAACCGAGCGTGCGCAGCTTGAAGCCCGCAATCTCGAAATGCGCGGCGAGGCCGAAGCGGTTCACATCAAGCTTGATGGTGAAGCCGTGATCGTCATCCGCCAGGCATCCGAGAGCGGCCAGCTCTACGGGTCAGTCGCCACCCGTGACGTTGCCTCAGCCCTGACCGAACTCGGCTTCACGCTTGAGCGCCAGCAGGTTGATATGCAGCGTCCGATCAAGACGCTGGGCATGCACGAAGTGCTGATCCGGCTGCACCCGGAAGTCACCTCAACCGTGACCGTCAATGTGGCGCGGACGCAGGATGAAGCAGAACGTCAGGCACGCGGTGAAGATGTCACCATCGACCGTACCGACGAAGAAGAAGAAGCCGCACTCCTCGCCGAGGAAGTGTTCGAGGATGCCGAATTGGCAGCAGCGCTCGACGATGCTGACACCGAAGATGGTGCCGAAGCGGACGAGGCTGACAAGGACTAAGCCTCTCCGATTCTTCGCAATATCTGAAACGCCGCCTTCCTTACCGGAGGGCGGCGTTTTTTATTTCGCCTCAAACCAGGTTTGCAGTATCTGGGCCTTTTGAGGGATGGGCCATCCATGCTTAGATTTACGGGTGTAATTCACGCCTGCAGATGATCCGCAGGCAAGGCAGATGGAAGGTGGTCCCCATGTTCCTTCGTTGGATGCTCACTTATGTGGTCAAGACCGGTCATTTGACGGTCATTGAGGCCAGCGGCAAATCCTGGAAAGTCGGTGATGGCACGGGCCCCCAGGTGACGTTGCAGCTGCGCGACCGGTCGATTGGCTGGCAGATTGCTTTCAACCCACACCTTAAACTCGGCGAAGGCTACATGGATGGCCGGTTCGACATCGTTGATGGCGATGCGTGGACGCTGCTTGACCTGTTGGGCCGCAATTTGGGCACCGGCTACGGCACCCCGCTCGCAGTAGAGATTGCGCGGCTGCGCCGGGTCTTTCGCCGCATCATTCAATACAATCCCATCGGCAAGGCGCAGGCGAATGTCGCGCATCACTACGACCTTGATGGCCGGCTCTATGATTTGTTCCTGGATCCGGACCGGCAATATTCATGCGCCTATTTCGAGCATGAGGATGCGACACTAGATCAGGCCCAGCTGGCTAAAAAGCGGCATATCGGGGCCAAGCTCAACCTCGAACCGGGCAAAAGCGTGCTGGATATCGGGTCCGGTTGGGGTGGGCTGGGGCTCTATCTGGCGCAAATGGGCCGCATGGATGTCACCGGCGTGACGCTTTCGCAGGAACAGCACACGCTTTCCACCGCCCGTGCCATGCGGCAGAACCTCCAATCGCGCGTCCGGTTCAAGCTCATGGATTATCGCGAGCTGGACCCGGCATTTGACCGGATTGTCTCCGTCGGCATGTTCGAACATGTGGGTGTCGGCCACTACGATGAGTATTTTCAGCAGGTGGCCAGGCTACTGGCGGATGACGGCGTTGCCCTGATCCACTCGATCGGCCGCATTGACGGGCCGGGCACCACAAATCCGTGGATCGCGAAATACATCTTCCCCGGCGGCTATATTCCAGCCCTCAGCGAAGTACTGCCCGCCATTGAACGGGCGGGACTTTTCGTCACCGATATTGAGGTCCTCCGCCTGCATTATGCGGAGACATTGGAGCATTGGCGCACCCGGTTCGAGGCCAACCGGGAACGGGCCCAGGAAATTTACGACGAGCGTTTCTGTCGCATGTGGGAGTTTTATCTGGCCGCCTCCGAGGCATCCTTCCGCCATATGGGCTTCATGAATTTTCAGATTCAGTTGACCAAGCGCGTCGATACACTGCCGTTGACCCGCGACTACATGCAGAAGAACGAGCAGACACTGCTAGCGCGTGAGGCGGAACACGATGCTGCAGGCGGCAATCGCCTTCGGGCCTAGAAATTCACAGACATAATCTGCTTCGAGTGATTGATTCTGTCTGTGAATAGAATCACTTGCACTGAATCGCAGACACCATCCACAGGCTGTGGATACAATTTTTTGTACGACCATTTGTAAGGCCATTGTGCGGGCCGCTCACTGCTTTACAACAAGCGCATGGACAACGCTGCAGCCTCCTTACCCCCGTTCGAGAACGAGCCCGACCCCTCTTTTGAGGGAATCGCCTATCGTGAAATGCCCCACTCGATCGAGGCTGAGCAGGCGCTGCTGGGTGCAGTGTTGGTCAACAACGAGGCCTATGACCGGGTCTCCGAATTTCTGATTGCCGATCATTTCTATGAGCCGCTGCATGCGCGCATCTTTGAAGCAATTGCGCATCTGGTTGTCGGCGGGCATCTGGCGACACCCGTCACGCTCAAGGCCTATTTCGACCATGACAGCGCGTTGGCTGACGTGGGCGGACCGGCTTATCTCGCACGTTTGGCGGCGGCGGCTGTGGCAACGCCACATGCGCGCGACTATGGCCGCGCGATCTATGATCTGGCGGTGCGCCGGGAACTGATCCGGCTGGGCGAGGATATTCAGGCAGTTGCAGAAGACAGCCCGGTAGATATGCCGCCGTCTCAGCAGATCGAGAATGCGGAAGCCTCTCTCTACAATCTGGCTGAGAAGGGCCGCTATGAAGGCGGCTTTCAACCCTTCAAGTCTTCGCTCACCACTGCGCTGGACATGGCGGCTGCCGCTTATCAGCGTGAAGGCCACCTGTCAGGCCTGTCAACGGGCCTGCGCGATCTTGATGCAAAGCTGGGCGGCTTGCAGAATTCGGATCTGATTATACTTGCCGGTCGACCCTCCATGGGCAAAACAGCGCTGGCAACCAATATCGCCTTCAATGCCGCCAAGGCCTACAGCAAGGACATGGACGAGCATGGGCGCGAAAAAGTAACCGATGGCGGTGTGGTTGCGTTCTTCTCGCTGGAAATGTCCGCGGAACAACTGGCGACGCGACTGCTGGCGGAACATTCGGGCATTTCGTCGGAAAAAATCCGCCGTGGTGAAATAACCGCGGACGAATTCGGTCAACTACGCGAAGCGACTCAGCTTTTGGAGTCGATCCCGCTTTATATCGACCATACAGGCGGCATTGCCATTTCAACCCTTGCCGCACGCGCGCGGCGCCTGAAGCGGCAGGTGGGCCTGCAACTGATCGTGGTGGACTATCTGCAGCTGGTGACAAGCTCGGGCCGCAATCAGGATAATCGCGTGCAGGAGGTGACTGCCATCACCACCGGGCTGAAGGCGCTGGCGAAGGAGCTGAACGTGCCCATTCTGGCGCTGTCGCAATTGTCGCGTCAGGTGGAGCAGCGTGAGGACAAGCGACCGCAACTTTCGGATCTGCGTGAATCAGGCTCCATCGAGCAGGACGCCGACGTGGTGATGTTTGTGTATCGCGAGGAGTATTACCTGCAACGCGAGGAGCCTACGGCGGGCACCACCGAGCATATTCAGTGGCAGGAAAAAAGTTCCCGCGCACATGGGTTGGCGGAAGTCATCATCGGCAAGCAGCGTCATGGTCCAACCGGTCGTGTTGAACTTCAGTTCCAGGCCAATCTCACGCGCTTTGGAGATCTTGACCATTTCCATCAGGGCTATGATGCTCCGTGACCAGTCCTACCTGATCCGGGCCGATTTCCTTGACACATACGACACCGCCTCCGGTGCCTTCCCAGCTTAAACCGGCCCAGCTTGATCCGGGCCAGCCAGATCAGGGAAGTGCCGCGAGCAACCTCACCATTGATCTTGATGCGCTTGGCCGCAATTGGCGCGCCGCAAACGCTGCCAGTGGCAACGCTGTGGCTGCGGGTGTCGTCAAGGCAGACGGCTACGGGCTTGGCATTGCCCCCGTCGCCACCGCGCTTGCGCTGGCGGGCTGCACGGACTTCTTTGTTGCCCTGCCCGAAGAGGGGCTGGCGGTGCGTGCGATCGCCCCTGACGCCACCATCTACGTGCTGAATGGGCCAACGCCGCAGACGGCTGGCGATATGGCGCAAGCCGGGCTGGTCCCGGACCTCAACAATCCTTCCCAGATCACCACATGGGCTGGGGTCTGTGCCGAGGCCGGCGCAAAGCTGGATGCTGCTGTGCATCTGGATACCGGCATGCACCGGCTCGGGCTGAGTAGAGATCAGCTTGCATCTCTCACCGCTGACCGTGGCTTGATGGATGCATTCAGCCTGCGATTGGTGATGAGTCATTTGGCCTGTGCGGATGATCCATCGCACCCGATGAATGATTCCCAGCGGCGCACATTCGACGATATGAGAAAGCTGCTGGGCGATGCCCCGGCCAGCCTCAGCAATTCGGCCGGGATTTTTCTGGGCGAGCCGTATCATTACGACATCACCCGAGCAGGTATATGTCTTTACGGTGCCTCGCCGTTCATTGCCCGCCCTGCCCCCTTTGAACGGGTCGCGACAGCAACAGCGCAGATCATCCAGGCACAGGCAGTGCCGGCAGGCAGCACAATCGGCTATGGCGCGACTTTCACCGCCCCGCGCGCCATGCGTACCGTTACAATCGCCGCCGGCTATGCGGATGGGCTGTTCCGGAGCCTTGGAAATACTGGGGTTGCGACACTCAACGGTATCCGTGTCCCCTATGTGGGGCGCGTTTCCATGGACTTGGTGGTGCTTGATGTGTCGGCGCTTGACCCTGCTGACACCCAGCCCGGCGCCATGG
>Ga0307929_1000655_pt1 | contig 32159 bp, 21 predicted proteins | sample AceLakmetage1330_FD_203160 | JGI IMG/M metagenome (GOLD analysis project Ga0307929, IMG submission 203160) | Saline water microbial communities from Ace Lake, Antarctica - #1330 | ecosystem: Environmental > Aquatic > Non-marine Saline and Alkaline > Saline | place: Antarctica: Ace Lake...
GGCGTCCATCTTGTTTTTCGCGCGAGTGTCGGCATCCGCTCCTTCGGTCCAAGGCATCGGGCGGGTAGCTGCTCCAAACGGATCGGCATTCCCACCGCAGAAGGAATGCCAATAAGCGACGGCGAAACGCAGGGTTTCTTTCATCGTTTTTCCACCGACTACGGCGTTTTCGTCGTACCATTTAAAGGCCAGCGGGTTACTGCTTTCACGACCTTCAAATTCGATTTTTCCAATGCCTGGAAAATATTCTTTTGCTCCGGTTACAATACTCATTCTACGTTCTCCTTTTCAGTTTTTAAATTTCAGGTTTCTAGTCTCAGATTTCAGGTTTTCCCTTATCCCTGCATATCTTCGAGCTCAATCCCCTTCGTTTCCTTCACAAATTTCACGATGAAGAAGACCGACAGGGCAGAACAGAACGCATAGAGACCGTACGCACCGCCGAGGCCAACGCTGGCCAGAAGAATCGGGAAGGTCATGGTAATCGCAAAGTTGGATGTCCATTGCGCCAGCCCGGCAACGGCCAGTGCCGATCCGCGGATTTGGTTCGGAAACATTTCGCCCAACATGACCCACATGACAGGCCCCCAGGAGGTGTTGAAGAAAAAGACGTACAAGTTGGCTGCCACCAGAGCGATTATGCCACTTTTTCCGGCCAGTTGCAGTGCGCCGCCATCCTGTACGGTTGCGGTGGCGAAAACGACAGCCATCACGCCCAGTGTGATCGCCATGCCGATCGACCCAATCAGCAGCAGCGGCTTGCGGCCGATGCGGTCGACGAGGGAGGTGGCAACAAAGCAGGCAGCGATGCTAACCGCACCGGAGATCACATTGATGAGCAGTGCGTCACTTTCGTTGAATCCAGCGGACTGCCAGAGGATCGCGCCGTAATAGAACACCACGTTAATGCCGACGAGCTGCTGGAAGATCGCCAAGCCGATACCCACCCATACGATCGGGCGGAATCCAAATTTTCCAATAATATCACTAAAGCGCGGCTTATGATGATCGCCAGCCAGTGTTCCTTCAATCTCGTCAACCTTCGTCTGGGCCGAGTCGCCCATCAGCTTGCCCAACACCTTAAGGGCCTGCTCTTTCTTGCCGGAAGCCACGAGGTAGCGCGGGCTTTCAGGAATGAAGAGCAAGGCAAAGAAAAAGATGATGGCCGGAGCCAGCTCGATCCAGAACATCCAGCGCCAGGCCTCGAAGCCCATGGCCAGAATATCCAGCGTACTCCCCGCGATGCGAGCAATGAAAAAGTTACTTAAAAATGAAAAGAACAGTCCGCCGATAATGGCGATCTGCTGAATGGAAGAGAGCATCCCGCGATATTTCGCGGGCGCCACTTCGCTGATGTAGGCCGGGGCCAGCACCGAGGCCGCGCCGACTGCCAGTCCTCCGATGACGCGGTAAATGATAAACTCGCCCGATGATTCGGCGACTCCGGAGCCCCAGGCGCTGATCGTGAAGCAGACCGCTGAAACCAGCAGGATGCTGCGCCGCCCGAAACGGTCCGCCAACCGGCCGGCCGCAAAAGCGCCCGCCGCACAACCGAGCAGCATGGAGGCCACATTAAACCCTGTGCCAACGCTGTTGGAATTAAAGGCGGTTTGAAGTCCTTTCACCGTTCCGTTGATGACGCCCGAGTCGAACCCGAATAAGAATCCGCCGATGGTCGCCACCAGCGTAATGAGAATCACAAACCCCGTCTTATGCTTTATCTCCGACATACTTACTCTCCTAGGTTAATGGCTGTTTCTAAATGCTTCTTCCACGCCGCATACGCCTCGATGAATGTTCCAATGGTTGGAAAAATCGTCTTCTTTTTTTCCAAGGTTTGGAAGGCTTCTTCCAAGGTTTGGAAAATTCCTGCACCGACGCCCGCGCCGCGCGCCGCGCCGAGCGATCCGTCGGTTTCGTATAGCTCGATGGTTGCGCCGCTGATGCCCGCCAGCGTTTCGCAAAAGACATCGCTCATAAACATGTTGGCGAATCCGGCGCGGATGGTTTTGATCTCAATACCGGTCTCTTTCATCACGTCCATGCCGTACATAAAAGAGAAAACGATCCCCTCAAGAACGGCGCGGCAGATATGCGCCCGACCATGACGGTTGAAATCGATGCTGACTATCTGTGCGCCGATGTTGCGGTTGCCGAGAACGCGTTCAGCACCGTTCCCAAAAGGCAGAATAATCAGGCCGTCGGATCCGACCGGAACGGACTTGGCCAGTTCATCCATTTCCGGATAGGAGATGTCGCCCAGCAGACGCTTGATCCAGGCATTCAGGATGCCGGTGCCGTTAATGCAGAGCAACACGCCAAGGCGCGGATCGGCGGACGTGTGGTTGACGTGGACGAAGGTATTGACGCGCGAAAGCGGATCGTACTGTTTTTTGTCGGTCACCCCATAGACCACGCCGGAGGTTCCGGCGGTGGCGGCAATCTCGCCGGGATTGAGTACATTGAGCGAAAGCGCGTTATTGGGCTGGTCGCCGCCGCGATAGGAAACCGGAGTGCCTTCGAGTAACCCGAAAGCTTCCGCCGCGCTTTTTGAAATGCAGCCCTGCTGCCCAAAGGTTGGAACAATTTCGGGAAGGATCGATTCATCGAACCCGAACTGGTCGAGCACCAGCCTGGCGGGTTTTTCTTCCAAGAAGTCCCACAGCATTCCTTCCGACAAACCGGACGCTGTGGTCCGCGCGTCACCGGTCAGTTTCATGGCCAGCCAGTCGCCGGGCAGCATGATTTTGTCGATCTGCGCATAAATCTCCGGCTGGTTCTCTTTGACCCAGGCCAGCTTGGAGGCGGTGAAGTTTCCCGGAGAGTTCATCAGGTGCGAAAGACATTTTTCGGAGCCGATCTCTTCGAAGGCGGCCTGACCGTACGGAACGGCGCGGGAGTCGCACCAGATAATGGCGGGGCGCAGCACGTTTTGATTTTTGTCGACGCAGACGAGGCCGTGCATTTGGTAGGCAATCCCGATGGCTTTGACCTCGGCGGGTTTTGCCTCGGCCTCGCCCATCGCATCGCGCACGGCATTTTTCGCGCAGTCGTACCAAGCCTGCGGATCCTGCTCAGCAAAGCCCGGCTGCGGCGAGTCGATCTTCTGCTCACTCTTCGGATAAAATGCGCTTCCAGCACACCGCCCGGTCACCACGTCCAGCAACGAAGCCTTCACCGACGAACTCCCCACATCAATGCCCAACAGATATTTCATAAATTCTCCGAATTTATTAATGGGATACTGGAATCATAGATACAAAAAAAGCCCAACCGAAGCTGGGCTTTTTTTAAGCGCATCCATCGACTCGGTTTAAGCCCGGAGCTTACGGCGGATCGCCAGCGTGATCAGGGCGCCGAGACCCAGCATGCTGATCGTCGCCGGTTCAGGGACCACGGTCATAGTGAAATCATCGACGTTCGCGGTGAGAGTTCTTCCGGCGGCCGTCATCGCCACCTGGGTGATCCCCGGATCCCCCGCAGCCGCCCACGTATAGCTCCCGAGAGAGGTGGTGTCTGCAAAGTAATCCACCGTCCAGGGCGTACTGTCCGCATGGGTTGTTAAAACCAGCTTAAGGGTCGCGATCGTTCCGTAGTTTTTATGTTCGACTACTGTAGTTGATCCATAAAGAGAAAAAGCACTGTTACTTTGCCGCAGCTGAACTGCAGCCACGCCCTTTCCGTCTTGGTTAAGACCATGTCCAATACCCATATCGCTTGTTGCAAAGCCGACGCCTACCCAATCGTTCGCTCCTCCTCCAGCCAAACTCGACACATCCACAGAAAGCGTATACACCTTCCCTGCTTCGGGTATAAACGCCAACAAAGCGGATCCGTTAGCACTAGCATCAGTATAAGTAGAGCCGTCCGCGCCAAATTTTGCATGAGCGCTCCAAAGCCCTGTCCCCGTATCCGGTGTGGTGTTGTTCAGCGCGCCTGTGCCGCTGAAGTCGTCGTAATAATTTGTAATGACATCTGCCTGCGTCGAGGCTGCCAGAATCCATGCTGCCGTTACTATTCCTGCTATCTTATTCATCTTCATTCCTCCCTCTCCTTTTTTGTTTTTTTTTCAAACACAAGCTCGCTCCATTTAGAGCGACTTGACCTCTTCTCCTGTTACTTACCTATATAAATTATCAGGACAGATTATTAAAAGCAACTACTAATATTTATTTTTATCCCATCATTTTAAGCTTACTGCACGTTGATTACAAAATAATGCACCTATTCTTATGCTCGTTTACAGGAGAGAGTTTCCGAATGCGTGCGTTGAAATTTTCATTTCGAGCCAATTCGGCCCAGCAAGCAGTTTTTGCCATTCCTTTCGCCATTGACGTTCTGCCATTGGCATGGCGGCCCTTCTCATTCGTCCTGCAGGCGAAGCCGGTAAAATCCGGCTGAAGCCCGTCCCAGACTCGACGGGATCTCCTTTTGTTTCCCGTCCCCGAAAATATTGTAACTAACCGGTTCCCAGGAAGGCGCGGAAAGGTCACTGGTTTCTTCCAACCGATACCGATGCCCAAAAACGCTTGGGAAACGGATCATCACATTGCTGGCGGAGAAGGTTCCTTTCAGATTCAGAACGGACGCTGGATTCGTCGGAGAGGTTCCCGCCCGAAATTCATCCCAATTCGAAAACCCATCGTCATCGGGGTCGGCGGAAGCGCTCGATTGCGCGTTGGTCGTCGTTCCATCCCCGTTGAAATAGTTCGCCCTCCATGTATCGGGAATGCCGTCGCCGACGCTATCTATAACCTTATAGGTTGCCGTCACGGCGACCGGTGCCGCCGGCATGCGTAATGTGGTACGGGGCGCATACACGTTCATGACGGTCTGCGTATCCCCCCCCCACTGATCGAAAGAATAACCGGCTGGCGGCTCATCCGCAGCAATATTCAAAATCGAATTGGATTTCGAGGTGCCGTCTCCATCCCCGCTGTTGACCGCGAGCGTATAGACCGATGCGTCCGTATTCCGATAGGTCGCGTAGATATAAAGCGAATGATCCGGCATCGTCACAATGGCGCTGGATGCATTCGGATCATTGATTTCCGATGCCACACCGATCCAGCGGTCGAAAACGGTTCCGGCGGGGGCGTTATTGGCTCGAACCGGAACCTGCGCTCCCTGCTCCAAATTGAGGGTCGTCGAGCCGCCATTTTTTACATCGAGGCGGTAGGATTGGTCGGTATAGAACGGCGAAGCCGGGAGCCCGGCTGTATTATACAGCTTATGGGTTCCCGCCGGCGCAGCGGCTTGACAATAGCGCACATAGACCGGCGCCGTGACCGCCGGACTGGAAACGATCACGGTATCGTGATCAATCACGGCGTCCGCATTAGTGAAGATTCTGTCTGCTCCGGCTATGTCAAAATCCTGCAGCGGCCCGGAAACGGTCACCACCGGGTTGGTGCTGTCTTTTGTACCAATCATCAGCCCGTCTTCAGCATGGTCAAAAAGGATCCGGATTTGCGAGCCCTCAAGAATGAAGCTGTGATAAAGCGGACCACTGTAGACCCGGTTTTTCTGATCGTCATTTGCCAGCGCCCAAAGCGACAGGCGGTAGCCCGGATCCTGCTTGTTTTTGGGATGAATATCGTCATCTTCACCGACATCAATCGTCACGGCCATGCCGGTGTTGGTTTCCGAAAGAACCCGGGCCTGTACAACTCGAAGCTTAGCCCAGTCCCCGGTGGTGATTACATAATTCGGCAACTGCACGTAGTAGAACGGGAAATCTCCCTGGCCCCAGTTTTGCCTCCATCCACAAATCAACGCGCGCATCTTTTGCTGATAAATATCGCCGTCGTACCGGTTATTCTCCCCCTGATACCAGATGGCACCACGCAGGCCATAGGGAATCAGTGGAGCAATCATACCGTTGTAAATCGTGTGAAGAGTCGAGATTCCGCCTTCTTCGTTGTATTGTTGTATACTGGACAGTTCGGGTACGGACTCGACACCGGAGGGAGAAAGAAAATACTCAATCTCCTTTCCGCCCCACGCGGAAAAAAGCACCCCGACCGGCACACCGGTTTCGAGATAAATGTTTTTCGCAAAAAAGTACGCGACCGCACAAAAATTGCCTGCGGTAGAGGGACTGCATGCAGTCCACGGAGATTTCACCCCGGGTTCGCGCTGCTCGGTCTCTGCCACCACCTCATTCATCCGAATCTGCCGGATGAGCGGGTAGTTCGCCGACGCTTTTTCCTCTGCCGCGCCGACGACAGCCCCCAACACCAAAGCCATATTCGATTGTCCGGAGGCGAGATAGACATCCCCGAAAACAACGTCATTGATCACGATATCCGCCGCATCAGCAGAGGAAATCCGCAGAGAATGCGAAACCCCGCCGTCATGAGGATGGGAACCGATCCGTGCGAACCAGCGGCCTGTTTCATCAGCCGTCATGGTGGCAACCGGCACGGAATCCAAAGACACACTCACCTCGGCACCTGGATCGGCCACACCCCAAATGGGCACATCCAAATCCCGTTGTAAAACCATTCCGTCGTGAAACAGAGCTCCCGCGCTCAAGACCATCTCGGCCCGCCCCTCGGTTGCGCTGCCGATCACCGCCGCAACGACGAATCCCATCATCCATCGTTTCAGCGATATCTTTTTCATATCTCTTCCCTGTTCTTTAATATTTTATAACTTCTTCCGCTCGGATGACTGATTTGTCCTAATTCATATTCAGCGAACCGAAAAGCGATAAATAGTTTTGGTTGCATATGTTTCGCCGGGACGCAGGACGGTGCTCGGGAACTGCGCCTGGTTCGGGCTGTCCGGATAGTGCTGTGTTTCGAGACAAAACCCTCCGCGATGGACGTAATTCTTGCCGTTTTTTCCAGTCAGGCGGCCATCCAGAAAATTACCGCAATAGAATTGAATGCCCGGCTCTTCCGTGAATACCTCCATGAAGCGTCCCGAGTTCGGCTCATAAACTGTGGCCGCCGGCGTCATCTGTCCCTCGCGGCCTTCTTTGTTAAGTACGAAGTTATGGTCATACCCCAATCCATATTCCAGCTGCTGATCTATTTGTCCGATGTCGCGGCCAATGGGTTTGGCAGAGTTGAAGTCAAACGGAGTTCCCGCCACCGGAACAATCTTCCCGGTAGGAATCAACCCGCTGTCAACGGGAGTGAAGCCTTTCGCGTTGATCATCAGTTCGTGATCCAGAATGGTTCCTTCGCCTTCGCCTTTGAGGTTGAAGTAGGTGTGGTTGGTCAGATTGACGGGAGTTGCCTTATCGGTCGTTGCGAGATAGTCGATTTTCAGCTCGTTGTCATCAGTCAGCGTATAAGTCACCGCAATGGACAGATTTCCGGGGTAGCCCTCTTCGCCGGCTTTGGCCAAGTAGGAAAAACGAACGGCGTTCTTGCCAACAATCTCTGCCGTCCAGACCACTTTATCGAAGCCGATGATGCCGCCATGGAGGTGGTTTTCGCCGTTGTTGGTTGCCAGTTTGTATTCCTTGCCATCGAGGGTGAATCGGCCCTTGGCGATGCGGTTGCCGTAACGGCCGACAATGGCACCGAAATAAGGCTTGTCCACAGCGTTCATGTAGCCGGAAACATCGTTGTAGCCCAACGCGATGTCCGCCATCCTGCCCTCGCGGTCAACGGTATTAATCGAGGTGACGGTAGCCCCGTAATTGCTGATCTTTACCTCTATCCCCGCTTTATTTTTTAGCGTGTAGAGACGAATGGAGTCGAAGTCCACACTCTTCACCCCGCGCATAGAGGCACATCCGGCCAACAGCCCTGCTACACAGATTGATCCGGCAAACAATGCTTTCTGTTTCAGTTTCATCACGCTTTCCTGTTTTATCTTGGGTTATAACGCTGACTACTTTGCTTCAGCCGCGGCCTCTATGACCGCCTCAGCCGCTGCCCGGCATTCTGCACACATTCCGCCAGCCGATTCACAGGCATCGCAACCGGGCGTCTTCTTGTGGGCCGCGATATCGTCCACTGCTTTCTTTGCTTCTTTTTGCATAGCCCCCACATGCCGCCCCCTCTTGTTCTTTTCAATTGGCTCAGGGGGTGTTTCCCAGAGATGACCATCGGGGCCATTGTCTATTTCAGGGAACGCCGATATCCTCAATCTTGCCGCACCCATGGGGATTAAGGTGATTTCTTCAACGGGTTCATCCGATTTTACCGGACCTTCCGAGATCAGCCCCACCAGATCCGTTACTATATCTTTTTCCCATTCTGGAATTCTGCGTCCTTTTGCTTTGATTTCAATCGGTGTTTCTGTGCTTCCCCATGCATGGTTGTCTGATGGCCACGCTTTCTTTACTACTTTAAATGATGCATCAAGGTTATCCTTATCGAGCACCAGACCGTAGTTCCACGGTGTTGTCGGATAAATTTCAAAGGCGGGCCATGCGTCGAGCTGCTCTTTGGACAATTCCCGACGCCATCCATCGGGCACGTGCGCTTTGGATACAGCGACGGCTCCATCCATAGGTACGTATTTCTCGCCTATTTTCAGGGAATACGTCAGCGGTCCGCGATCCACCGAGACGCTATTATCAATTTCAGTCCACGTTCTTACGCTCACCTGCATGGGCAATTTGAGTGTAACGGTGTCGCCGTTTTCCCATTCGCGATCAATCCGGAGATACGACAGGGGCGTCGTTTGTACCTTAACCTGCTTGCCGTTAATGGTTAGCTCGGCTTCGTTGCACCAACCGGGTATCCGGAGATACAGCGGGAATTTCAGCGCCTTGGGCAAGGAAAGAGCAAGCGCGACGTTCTCGTCAAACGGGTAGTGTGTGGTCTGTGTAATACTCACCTCGGTGCCGTCACCCACTTTCGCAGTTACCTTCGAGTCGGAGTAAAAAATGAGAGCCAGACCATTGTCGGGTGTGGCCATCCATATATTTTCCGCGTAATAGGGCCAGCCTTGCCCCATATTGAGCTGGCAGCAACGGTGTGCATGCGGGTTCAGCAGGTACTTATCACCCGGATCCTGGAGTTTCGGACTTTTATTTTTAGCGTTGGAAATAATCAGGTTGGGTGCGGTCAGATAGCGAAGTCCCCTGAAGTCAGGCGTTGTTGTGGCGGGAAGTGTGTTAAACGCAGCGTCCTCGCATCGATCCGCCCATTTGAGATCGCCAGTGATCTTCAGTATTTCTTCGCTGGAATGCATCATTTCGACGACTCCGCACGTTTCGACCGCCTGGCGAGCGGTAACAAAACCCGGTCGGCAGTTTTCATCGGCGCCGAACAATCCACCCGGTACTTGTCCGTACATTCCCCAGACCGTCTGATAGTTTCGCTCCGGGGCCGTCAGGTGCTCCGGGTTCTTTGACTGAAGGTAATAGGTTGGTGTCGATCTCATGGCCTGTGTGATATTGACATTATGCCAACCCGCTACGCCTTCTGTCCAGTTGGCCATGTTTCGGAAAATTTTATCCCCCAGATCCAAAAGCTTCTTGTCCCCTGTACGGTTATACAGCCAATAAACACTGGCGAGATTGTCGCCGGCACGCTGATGTTGCCAGAGCGGCAGAAGGAAATCCTCTTCCGGAACATTGGATTGCCATTCAAAATATTTCGTCATCAGATGGATAACACGTTCATCTTCGGAATATTCATAGTACGATTGAAGGGCATTCAGCATGGGCATATTAGGCCACAGATCCGGCTTGCCCGTGTTGTGTACGCGGGGAGATTTGATATTAGCCCTCGGCCCAAAATATCCGTTTTCCATCTGGCTTGAAATGACCCCATTGATCCACACTTTCGCCTCATCGATCATTTTCTGATCGCCTAATACGTAGGCCAGATCTCCATAGCCCTTCAGCCAATACGGGACTTCCTCCCAGAATTTTTCGCCCACACCTTCCGGGCTGAGCCAGGGATTGCCCTCTTTTATCAGGAACCGGCTCAGCTCAGGAAGCTGTCCGAAGAAACCTTCTGCTTCGAGCTCAAGCTGTTTACGCAACCATCCCTGCGGCTTGATCGAACCGACCGGCAGCTTGATGAGCGGGGTTTGAAGTAAAGGCTCCCGATTGCCAACGTAGTACTTGTTCTTCTGTCCCGTATCCGGCCGCTCAACCACATCGATTGTTTCCGTTGCGGCTAAACCAGAGGCGATTAGAATACAATTTGTTACAACCCAAATGATCGCGAAATCTATTTTCCTGCTCATATTTTCTCCACTTATTGTATGCGTTCCTTCTCATCCTCTACCGGGCGGGTTGCCCGGCGATTCCCTGCTTCGTAATACTATCCATCAACCCCTTGCAAACGCCGGTCGAAAGGTGCGGCGGGCGGCGGCCCAAAAGTTCAAAACGTTTCCCGTTAATATCCCGTATTCTTGCGGGTGTCAATTTCTCCTGAGAATATATCAGGACAGACCATTTAAACAAATACTAATATTTAATTTTATTCCAATTTTATTCCATATTTTAAGCTTGATTCATGTTGGCATAACAAAATAATGTAACTACAATTATGTCCGTTTACAGGAGATAAAAACAACCGCACCTACCACACCGTTTTACCTATTTCATCATCCATTAAAACGAGATATACGGGAACCGATGGGCAGCCCACCTACGGCCCGAACATAAACTCGGCCGGTGTGCCTTGGGATGCGTCGAGGTCAACATTATATGTGATGCTCCAGGTTTTTCCGGCTTCGTCATAGTCTGTCTGCCAAAAAGAAGTGCCGCTGGCACCCTGCTCAACCGGCACGGACTTGCCGTCTACCCGCCGACAGAGTATATAGCCCCTATAATCCTTTAGCTGCGTGAAAGTGATTGGCACATAGCCAACTCCACCGGTGATCGTAAAGACGGCATTCTGCATTTCCGAGACGGCGATTTCGACCGGATAGTTGTTGCGCAACGCACCCTCATCCATCGCCACTGCAAGGTCATTGCCCACCGTTTCGCGATAAACCGGTTTCCAGGTGTTGGCACCTTCCGCCAGCGCGTTCTTGAAATATTCATTCGGTCCGTAGTACAGGCCGGCCTTGGACGGCAGGACAACCTGTTCTATTTCGACATCAATAAAGTCGCCCGGTTTGAGCTGTGTCAGACCCGATGGCGGTGCGAGTTCTGCCGCCATCCGAAAGCTCTCCCGGCCCCTTTCGGTCACATAAGTCGAGAGGTGAGGCAAGGCACAAGGCTTTGCACCAAGAACGGCATCCCATTTACGAATGATGAACCCGCGAGCAACTTGAGTGACACTTTCTTTGTTTACGACATCATGAAGCGACACCCAAGGATGACGGCCCGGCAAAGGAATGGACTGCTTATCGTACGTCCTGGGGCCCCCGCGGACAGTCCACTCTTCGCCCATCCCCCGCGTGTTGCCGATAGCGATCTTTTTGCACCCAATGTTATTATAATAATCTGAGGGCATTTGATAGAATGCCAACCGGGTGAACTCCATCGACTTGAGCACATCATAGCGGATATGATGAAAAACGCGCAGATAATCATCTACTCTGGCAAGCTTCACCGTATATGAAGCCGCGATGGAACCATCCTGCGACATTTCATCATACACGACTTTCGTCAGATTGGGTCCGCAGGCATAGTACCGTCCGCGGGTCTTGATCATGGGCAGATACTTGCCTGCGCCGTCGAAACAGACCAGGAAATCACCCCCGCCCGCGTTGGCAGTCCATGTCCATTTCTTCCCGTTCATGCCGAGAACCATGAGCGGGCGCACATCTGTGATGAAACTGCGCCGCTGTGTGCGGCCTGGCTCGTAGCAGATCGACTCGCCGAAACTGCCCACAGCCGCTTCATCCCACATCATGTTGTGGCCCCACCCTACGAGTGAAAGCTGGGCATGCGATGCAGCAGGCACACCGCCCCATCGCGCATATGCTACAGCATACTGATAATTACGGGTTGTCATCGGCGGCACCGTGATAACCGTTGAGCCGTGGGCCCACGGGCCGTCGTACCGGAGCGGCTGTTTATCTTTGTGCCAGTTCTTTGATATCTGAACAGGAATGCCCGTGGGGATGCCCTGTTCATCCAGCACCATTGATGTGAATCCCGTTATGCTCCGGGGATCGGTATCGAAAAGCAACCGAAACGTCTTCGCACGGGTTGAACTGTTCCTGAGAGTAAAAGGCCACTTGTCGAGGGCATCCAGATGTTCCGGATACGAGGTGCCGCCCTCGCGGCTCCCTACCGTGCTCCGGATAGAGATCACATGTCCGCCTATGGATTCGGAACAGGCAACCCCAATCCTTGTATTCGCCGGCAAGGCAACCGTCACATCCTTCGCCGAGGCCGGGTCTTCGCTTTTCACCAGCGGCAGGACAACCAGCGACTCCCCTTCTTTATGAACAATCTGGCCGGACCGCCTTAAACCGACATCCAGAATGATTTCATCCGGCCGACCGGCCTTGTTGTCGACATGGCACGTCATATTCAGGCTGTCCGGCCACGAAGAGATCTCGAGCCAGCAGTCGGCATCAAGGTTCCTCCCTCGGCTATCCTGCATGATCAGATGTGTAATCTGGACATGCTGAAAATACCGGCCATATTCAATAAATTTTACCGGAAACAGCTTGGATTGCGCCGGCTGATCCCTGCCAACGCACGTATAGGTCCTGCCACCAACCCGGACTTCTATTGACAACGTATGTTCCGCCAATCCCTCGAATAACTTTGATATCTCATTGATAGCCGTTTCATAAGGCACCGGTTTATCGAAAATTCCCAGATGCACACGGTTCAAATTAATCGTATCGATTGCCATTCCGTAGGTGCCGGTATGAAAACAGAGAACTTGTTTCTTCCCGGGATAGTCAGCGGGAATAGCGTCGCTGGGGTGACCTGTTTTATAATACGGATTACCCAGCGCCCACCAAAGACAGCCGTAGTCTCCGGCACTCACCGACGCATCCGGCAAACACGCCAGCAAACACAATGTGGCAAAAATTCTCTTCACGCTTCCCCGTTACAGTCAGCCATCCTTAATCTCCACTTTTACCACCGGCATCCAGCGGTTTTTATAAGGCGGTCATTTCTCTTTCGGCCCTGCATACTCGATATAGTTGAAAAGAAGCTTCCGCGCCACGTGGGCGGAATTTTCTTTGGAGTCCAGGTTTGAGCTCATATTCATAGTTTTTTCTCTTTTCTTTCGTTCAGACTGCAACCATTGCACCGCAACGGATTAACCTCGGTTTTATTTTATGTGGGTATCCATTTGACTGCGGTAGTGCCTGCATGATGCGCATTCCGAGTCCTATTTTTGGTCGGTCAGCGCAATATCTTGTGGTGACCGCAGTCAAGTGGATACCCCTATTATTTTATAGGCGCATTCACTTTAGTGGACTGGTGTCCGCATGTTGCGTTTTAGCGGGCAGTTGACCGCAGACGACATACACGATGTCGTACCAAGTCCAGCGAAGTGAATACCCCTATTATTTTAAATTATCTATAGCCCCGGCCTGCTTCTTGGTTGTTTTTTTGGACTGGCCAGCAGACGGTTTCGCTTTCGACGAAACCGGATTCTCCTTGCTAATGCAGGCCGGATCCGGCTGTTTCGGCAGAGTTTCCTTCCATTCGAGCGCGAGCCTTGTCAGACGGGAAACAACCTCCGGATATTGCCCTGCCAAATCGACCGCTTCGGCGCAGTCATCAGGAATGCGATGCAATTCACCCCGTTTTGCATCGTCGGTCAGCATTAGCTTCCACTCCCCATCACGCACAGCCAAACGCGGCCAATAGTCGGGATTGCCTCCGTAGCCCTGCCACTCCCAAAATACCGGACGAGTTCGTTTGACGGGTTCGCCACTAAAGGCTTCCAGCAGATTCTCGCCATCACCCCGATAGTCCGCGGGCAAAGCAACTCCCGCCGCTGCGCACAACGTCGGCAACATATCCACCGCTGTAAGGACCGTGGTTTCATTTTTCACGCCATCCGGCGTATGGTCGGGCCACCGGACAACAAAAGGAACCCGCACACCGCCTTCAAAGAGGCTCCGTTTTCGTCCGCGCAGACCGCCCGCCTCACCGACACTGTAGTAGGTGCCATACCAACCGGACTTCCCTTTCTCCGCCTGATCACCGGTCCACTCCGGGCCGTTATCGCTGGAAAAGATAACGATGGTGTTTTCTTCCAGCCCCGTCTCCTTGAGCGCGTTGAGGATGTCCCCCACGGCATTGTCCCCGTCGGTAATCACTGCGGCATACACCTGCTTCTGCTCATCGAGGTGGGCCCATTTTTCCATCGATTCAGCCGTCGGCACATGCGGGGTATGGCTCTCATGAATCCATACATTGACGAAAAAAGGTTGCTCTTTGCTGGCTTTCATAAAGGCGATGGTATCGGCCGCCGTGTCATGCAGACCTGCCGCCGGCCAGCCCGCTCCGCCATTAAAGACGGAGGATTCATCATAGCCATACGCTTCCGGCCGTGGAGCACCCTGTGTCTGGCCGTTCGTAAGGTGCCATTTCCCGAAGTGCCCGGTGCGGTAGCCTGCTTGCTGAAGGAAACGCGGCAGTGTGGGTGCATTTGGATCGAGCCAGTCCGGCATGTTCATCCCGCGGTTTAAGTCCGGAGAGGCAAAGTGCTGATGGATACTGTAGCGGGCCGGATAGCGCCCGGTCAGCAAAGCTGTCCGGCTCGCCGAGCAAACCGGGTTCAACACATTAAATTGAGTAAATTCGATTCCTTCGTTATATAAACGGTCAAGATGCGGAGTCTTCAGCCAGGTATTCCCATGGCACGACAAATCGCCCCACCCCCAGTCGTCGGCAAAGATGAAGACGATATTGGGTTTCGACGGACACACCACAGGCGGCTTGACCGGTTCGGCGGCTTCAAGCCGGGCAGGGCCGGCGATATATGCGAATGCACTGATGATTAGCGGCGAGTATTTCATACGATTCCTTTCATTTCTTTCTGATAGAAACTGTTTCATTTATTAGTCCAAAGTTTTTGGGCGGAGTCATGCAAAACCACCCCTTCAGGACATTTTATTTTCTGAACATTCCTGCCCGCCGGTTTTGCGGGATAAGCATAACCGAGCAGATTCTCATAACCGATATGCGGGGCGTACTGCTTGTAAACCACCCGATTATCATAGATATCATGAATCTTGAGATCTGCGGGTAACGGGTTCGGATACGATTCGGTTTCAGCGAGCGCATAGGGATCTGCCGTAATGATTTGCTCGCCGGTTCGTTTATCTTCCAGCAGAAAAACAGGAACGGTGCCCTTGGCCGGAAACGCGCAGAGTTCAATCCACGGCTCGCCCTCGCCTTCGGTGGCTACCTTGCCGCCGCTAAGCCAAACGGGTTGTTTCGCAGAACAATCGAATTGCAGGCGTTGTACCCCTGCCTTTTCTGCGAGCTCGGCGGCAAGCGTCCTCACCTTTAAAAACTCACCCGCCACAAGGTGCCAGCGAATAGCCAGCGAGTCGCCAGGAGCCACACGAATGTGACAGATCCGCTCTGTCACCTGATAGTCACGGACTTCATTATCTCCCGCCGTTCCCCATCGGATCACCTGATCGTTCGCTTCTTTTTTTGACAGACCCGGGCGTGACATTCCAAAAACAAGGGCCAGCGCGGGACTGTCGTCTTTTCCCGGATCCTGAGTCCAAGCTTCCCAGCCGCCGGTCTGGTGCAGCGCGCGGGTCGGAATCCCCGTCCAATCCCAGATGCCTTTCGCCTCTTCCCACGAACCGTCCGGATTGGAAATGATGGCGTACGGCAGAGAGGAATGACGGACGCCGCCCCATGGCGTGTTCAGGAAACCAAGCGTTTCCGTTCCGAAGTTGTGAATCACCTGATTGACCTCGACAACTCCTTCTCCGAGATCCCGATAGGCGGTATAAATCAGCACACCGGATTTCCAAACACAAGGTGTGTGCGCCTGTTGCATCCAGTTGACTACTTCGAGACTGCGGGTTTCCGAATTCCAGCGCTTGCGCAAACAAGGAGAGTAAAACGGAGCTGGCGCGGTGCCATTGTCCACTCCTGCACCTTTGGTGTAGATGCCAGCCTGATGAATAAAGTACATCAGCGGAGTGGTGACTTCCCGCATCTGCGGGTTGGCATTCTGATAGTCATGAACCGGACCAATCAGCTCCTCACTTGTAATCACCGCCTGCCATACTTCATCGTTCCACGGCGAGGCCTCGCGCTGCGGCGGAACGGATTCTCCGAACGGACCGCGCAGGGAATAAATCTGCCCGCCTTTACCGATCCCGAGACGCCACCCGTCGCCCTTAACTGATGCGAGGAACACCGAGGTCTCATCCACACCGTCTATCCATTGCGAACCGCTCGGCTCATAGTCAAACGAGCAAACAGCTTCCGTCGGAGCGACTTTGACTCCGCTATCGGGAAAAATATCCAATACAGAGACCCCTTTGGCATGGCAGGCGGTCAGGAGGAATACGGTGGCAACTGTGAACATGGCTTGTTTCATAAATTCCTTTGCGGGGATGCCCCCTCCTCTGAATACTCATTTTACATTTTATCAGCGGTCACAACTCCGTCTTTGTTTATATCGCATCCATTAAACTGTTTTTCATTCTTTCGCCGACAAGGCTCTCTTTGAGTACTTCTCTTTTTGAGTAGCGACCACATCGATCATGTTGGGATAGCTCACGAGGAAGTTATTTTCGTCGATCAGGTTGATGACGTAGTGCGTGGTGCCTTCGGGCAGCTTGGCTGACACCGTCATGCCGGAGAGAACGGTGGCCGGTGTTCTGAACCACTCTTCGTAACGATCACCGCCATTCAGCGTGTAGAGCAAGTTGGCACGAACGACTTTAGCGCCGTTTTCCTGATAGGCAAACTCAACCGTACTGCCCTTTTTCTCATGATAAACAACATCCGGAATCGTCCCCTTGTTCGGCATATCCAATTTGAAATCGGGGTTGTAATAGGGATAATCCGCGTTCATTTCCGTCAGGATTTCCGTCAGCCTGGCATTCATCGCCTGTGCTTTCTCCGGCATGAAGGCGGCCAGGTTGTTTGACTCCTCAATATCGCCGCGCACCTGTTTGCCGCGTTTGGTTTCATACAGGCGGTAGAGCTCCAGCTCGGGAGAGCCCGGATTGTTGACGTAGTCGTAGTTGCGGACCAGCTTGTAGTCGCCGATGCGGATGGTGCTCTCCAGCGCAATGCTGTTGGGAAAATGCCACATCATCGTATCTCGTACAAAACCGTCTTCGGTTTTGACCCGCGAGGCATCCGTCACATCCGTTTTGAGCAGGGTCGTGATATCGCAGCCGTCAAACTGTTTTCCATCGGGTTTCGGTGTGCCGGTCCACGAAAGAATAGTCGGATAGAAATCGAGTCCGTTGATCATGACATCCGACTGCACGCCGGACGGGATGTCGGGACCGGTGATAATGAGCGGCACGCGTGTTCCTCCCTCCATCGCCGAAATCTTACCTTGATCGAGCGGATAATTATCGGTGATGATCTGGCCCGGCACACGCTCCATTCCGCCGTTATCGGAGGTGAAAATCACGTAGGTGTTTTCAATCAGCTTATGACCCGGCCAGCGCGGGTCTTCCGTGTTTTCCAGATAGTGGAAAAGCTGTCCGGCATAATAATCGAGCTCCTCAACCATGGCGCAGTAAAACGGGTTGGTCTGTCCTTCGCCGTGCCATTCTTCCGGATTTTCCGGCAACTCGACGCCGAGCTTATCGCAGTATTTTTTCAGCAGCCGCTCACTGCGTGTGTGGATCGGCGTGTGCACGAGCCATTCGCAATAGTAGAGAAAAAAGGGCTTGTCTTTGTTTTCGCATACAAAGGTCAGCGCATCCTCGCTGTTCTGATGGGTGCAGAAGCCGTTTTCGTCGAGACGGTACGGATCATCGGCGTCGGTCGTCGCAAAACCGGTCAGGCGGTGCGGCCGCATACGGGCGGTGGTGCCGAGATTGTGGCGGGTCCAGTCGAACCCCTGATCCTCCGGCTGAGGAAAGGCATGATGATTGACCGCCACATGCCATTTGCCGCAATGACCGGTGGTGTAGCCGTTGGTTTTCAGCGCCTCGGCAATCGTTACGGTCTCAAGCGGCATACGCCCGCTGTACCACGGCGGCATCATGCGGTGCTGCTCTTTATAGTACGGAGTGACCACGCCGCCGCCCTGCACGTGCGTCATGTGGCTGCGGGCGGGATGCTTTCCGCTCAAAATAGCGGCACGCGACGGCGCACAGGTCGGTGCCGGTGAATACGCCTGCCAGAACTGAACGCCGCGTTTAGCCAGCGCATCGATATTCGGTGTTTCCATCGGCGACGGCGCGTCGATGTCGTAACATTTTACATCCTGCCAGCCGAGGTCGTCGGTCAGTAGCAACACCACATTTGACTTCGCGGGACGATCCGCAAATACACCCAACGAACCAAATAACACGACATATTTAAATAACCCTCTCATGAAACTTCCTTTCTATAAGCCTCAAAACTACCAGAAAAATAGCACTTCGCTAGGTCTGCATCCATTATCCAGCCTCTTCGTCGTGCAATTCTTTGCGGGTGCGGCGCAGGAACCAGATCAACAGGATGATAAACAAAACGGCCAGCCCGGCGGCCTGCGGCAGGCGGTAACGCACCAGATCCGCCATGGCAAACAGCAGACTGCAAACCGTGGCCAGCACGAGACCCCAATCAAAAAGAATTTGAGGAACGGTCTGTGCCGGTTCGTACCCTTCGATTTCGCGGATAACAGGCATCCAGCCTGGGCGATGAATCCGGGTGCGCTTCACAAACAGCTTCAACTGCTCTTTGTCAACCGGCGGCGTGCAAAGCGAAACGCTGACAACGGTGATGACTCCGACGATCACCATGAACAGCATGCGTGCACCGAGCAGGTCGTAATCGTTGGTAAAGCTGACGCCTTCGGGAAGTCGCAGCAGCAGGCTCATCGGATGATCCAGCAGCGGCGCGTCCAAACGGAAAATAACGTGCCCGAAGAGCATCAAAATCCCAACAATCCAGTTGACGGCAAAGGCCGCGATTTCGCCGGTGGCATTGATCCGCCACCAGAGCCAGCGAAGAGCCCCAACCAGCATACCGCCGGAACCCACCACATAGAAGATCGTCAGCAGCTGCTGAATGTTATCGGCCCGGAACGCGATGACTCCGCCTGCAAAGGCAATCAGCACCGTCACCACTCGCGATACGCGGACATAGTGTTTGTCCGACGCTTTTTTGAACATAAATCGGCGGTACAGGTCGTTCACCACATAACTGGAACCCCAGTTAAACATGGTCTGAACCGTGGAGGTGAAGGCCGCAATCAGCGTGCCGATCATGATCCCGCGCAGACCGATGGGGAGAATCTTCAGCAGCATACGCGGATAGGCCGCATCGTTGCCGGCCGCCCCCATGTCGGGAAAGACGATCAGCGAAGCCAGCGAAACAGAGATCCACGGCCAGCAGAGCACGGCGAAGTAGACAATAGTGTACATCAACAGCGCATTGGAAGCATGGCGCGTATTTTTGCAAGCGAGCACCCGCTGCGCCTGATAGCCGCCGCACAGCGCATTGCCCCACCATAAAATCAGGAAGAAGCCAATGGCGTTCCAAATCGACATGGTTCCGGGCTGTCCGCCGGGAACAATCGTCGTGGCGATTTGCGGCGCCATATTCAGGCCATGCCCCATCCAGTCGCTGTTTGCGGAAAGCTGTTCAACCATCGATTTGAGTCCGCCGACCTCTTTAATGGAAAGCCAGGCCAGCATGAACGCCCCGCCCGTGGCCAAGATAAACTGGATGAAGTCGCTGTACACCGCGCCCATGATGCCGCCGCAGGTAGAGACGATGACCGCACAGGTCATGATGAGAATGGTGACGGCCATTTCCGCCGGAACGGTCATACCGAAAATTAAAAAAGTTTGCCCGCTGATGCCGAGTGCCTCCTGCGCAATCGTCACCATCGCTTTGCAGACCCAGCCGATAATCATCGGGCAAACAATCAGGGCGCCCAGCGTGGCCGAAATCCCGCGCAGCGTTTGGGCGGACTTGCCGGTATAGCGCAGTTCGAGCACCTCGTTGTCCGTGACCACACCAGTGCGCCGCCACATCCGTCCGAACAGCACCACCGACAGCGCACAGCCAATCAAAGGGGTCCAGTACTGCCAGACGGCATGAATGCCATACTGACGAATCAGTGAGCCGACCCACAGCGGCGTGTCGGCGGCAAAACTAGTGGCAATCATTGATGCGCCGGCAATGTACCACATCAAGGTTCGTCCCGAGATGAAATAGGAGTCTACATTCTTACCGCCCTTACGACTGAAAAACACCCCGATACCAATATTCAGCGCCATAAACGCCGCCACGATAAGCCAGTCTAACCAATGCATAAGAACCTCAACTTCGTATTTCGTGCTTTGTATTCTGTTTTTTTCCAATGTTTGGAAAATTCTATTTCAGTTTTTCCAATGTTTGGAAAACAACTCCGGTCTTCAATTCGACGGTCCGTTTTTCGCCGCCGTTCACAGAGAACTCGATCGTCTGCCCAGCAGCGGAACAGAGCTCAACACTCACTTCTTTTTCATTCCACTCTATCGACACCTTGACGCCGCCACGTGCAACCAGCCCTTTAACCGATCCGCGCTTCCACGCCTTCGGCAATGCGGGCAGCACCGAAATTTTACCGGGAACCGAGAAGAGCAGCATTTCCTGCACAGCGGCTGACCAGCCCATATTCGCATCAAGTTGGAACGGTGCCCATTCCATTTCAACGCCGATGCCCATGCCGCGCCAGTCATTGTGCGTGGTGTAGAAATTGTTTTTCACGCAGGAGCGCGCCAGCAGGTTCAGGCATTCGAGCGCGCTATCGCCATCCTGCATACGGGCATAGACATTGGCCATGTGAGCCAGCGACCAGCCGGTCTGCTCGCCCAGTCCCACATCGAGCCGTTTGTGAATGGCCGTTTCAAAAGCCCCGAAAAGCTCCGGGTCGGAATCGCGCGTGACCTCAGTGCCGGGAAACACGGGATAGATGTGCGACTGGTGGCGGTGGTGATAGTTGTCGGAAAAGAACGGATGCATCCATTCTCTGACCGCGCCGTCGGCGTTGATTTGATACGGCGGAATTTTTTTCAGCATCTCTTTCCATTTTTCGATTTCCGCGCCGTCTTCATCGAGAACTTCAGAGCCTTCGATGAGGTGTGTCAGCACTTCCTTCGCCAGCGCAAAATCCATGGTGGCGTTGATGGTGGTTTCCATCGCCTGCCCCATGCCCTGCCCGTCCCAGTATTCGGCCGGATTGTTTTCCGGCGAGTTGGACGGCGAACTGATGAAGAATCCATCATCGCCGACCATGAAAAAATCCTCGTAGAAAAGCGCGGTTTCGCGCAGGAACGGCAAAACCCGTTCTTTAAGGAAGTTTTCATCACCTGTATAGAGATAGTAGTCGTAGTAGTGTTGCCCGATCCACGCCGCCGCACCAGTCCAGTGGATGATGTGAGGCGCAATCGTTTTAAGTAGACCCGACGGCGGAGTCGTCACCGCCGGAATATAGATGCCGCGACAGCCGTAGAGTTTTCCCGCGTTTTCGCGAAAGTCGTCCATCAGGTGGTCATAGTAATCGAACACCGGCAGAAGGGTTTCACATATCCCGCCGGAGAGCGCCTGCCAATAGATCATCTGCAGGTTTTCATTGGCCATGTTGAAGGCCCAGAAACCGCGATATTCCCCGCACCACCGGCCGAGCAGATGACAGGGTTGTCCACCTTCGCGGGAGGAGGAAATCAGTAGATAGCGTCCATAGGCCCACATTTTATCGACCAGTGCGAGGGGTGCTTCGCCTTGATAGGCATCCAAAAGAAGCTCTTCGTTGGAGCGCGCGTGCTCTCCGGCAGTCGCTCCGAGATCGAGTTGCATCCGGTTAAACAGCTTGCCATGTTCGGCAGCATGCGGTGCCAACAAAACGTCGTAGCTCATCTCCGTGCCGGAGAGTTCGTTTTTCAAACGGCTCCATGCCGATTGACGATTCTCTTTTACAAACAGCTTTACGACCACGAGCGCACGGACATCAGTTTTTACCACCCGGGCGACGGCCCCGAAATCAGTGCCATCATCGTTGCGGGCTGCATAAAAAATAAATCCACCCTCTTTTTTTACTTCAAGATTTTCCGGCAACGGAACCTCTCCGTCAAAGCACCAGCGGGCATCGCTGCGGTCGTGCAGATCGAGGGTTATCTCTGTAGCCAGCGGCCCACCCTTCGCACGGATTTCCATCGCTACCAGATCGTCCGTGCGGGAAACGAACAGCTTGCGCTCATACGAAACCCCGTCATCATCCCAATTGACAAACACCTCGCCGGTTTCCATGTCGAGCATTCGGCGATAATTGCGAAAACCTTTGCTGATGGGCATTTTAATTTTCAAGTCGCCCAGCGGAAGCGGCGCGCCGGTTTCGGGGGCATAGCCCTGGGCAGTCAGTGCCTCAGCCAGCACCTTGTCGGCCATGTCGGCTTTACCTTCAAAAAGAAGTTTCCGAACCTTGGAAAGCTCTTCGCTCACGTCCGGCAGCTCTTCGGTTTTTACACCGACCCATAAATCCTCATGCGTCAGCAAAATGGTCTCGTCATGCACCGCGCCGTAAACCGCCGCGCCAACAGTTCCATTCCCGGATGGAAGTGCCGCGCGCCATTTTGACCCCCACCAGGAGGCCGGATATTTCATCAAAATTCTGTTTTTCATACTCAAACAACACCTTCTCCTTGAAAAATATCAGGACTGACTATTGGATGCAACTACTAATATTTAATTTCGTGACTCAAGTACCCCCAATATCTAGTATGGCAAGCCATGAAGGCGACCGCTGAAAATCCCTATCCCAAAACGTTTGAAGAATTTCTGAACTGGTTTCAGAGTAATGCGGATTGCGAGCAATATCTGGAATGGATACGTTGGCCGGGCGGGCTGGTGTGTCCCAGATGCGGAAGTAAAAAGATGTGGAGAACCGAGCGGGGATTGTTGCACTGCGGGGCTTGCCAGCACCAGACCTCCGCCACCGTTGGAACGGTTTTCGAGGGAACACGCAAACCCTTACTTTTGTGGTTTCATATTATGTGGTTGATGATGGCCCAGAAATCAGGATTGAGCGCAAAGAACCTGTGCGACACGTATGGGTTTGCAAGCTATCAGACTGCATGGGGTTGGCTTCAGAAACTGCGCAGCGTCATGATCCGTGCCGGCCGAGAACGACTTTGCGGCCGGGTGGAGGTAGATGAAAGCTACATCGGAGGGCGTAAACACGGAGCCAGAGGGCGTGGTGCAGAAGGGAAAGCGCTTGTTCTGGTGGCCGTAGAAGGTGAGTCATCGAATCTGGATAGGGTTCGATTCCGGTGCGTATCCGCAGCCGATACCGAGCATATAGAATCCTTTGTCCGGGACTATGTGGATTCTGGAGCGGTTGTCGTTACCGATGGACTACCTGCCTATAACGGCCTGACAGCCGTAGGCTTCAACCACCAGCCTCATTGCATATCGACAGGCGGCGATGAGGCCCGGCAGGAATTGGATCATGTTCATCTCTCTTCTGAAGCGTTGGCTTATGGGTACGCACCAAGGGGCGGTTCGTCCGACACACCTCCAAGCGTATTTGGATGAATTCGCTTTTCGGTTCAATCGGCGGCTGTCTGAGCACAGGGGGAAACTTTTTCATCGGCTGATGCAGCAATCGGTGAGTTCAAAACCGAAAGCTGTTAAGGATTTTTACAGCACTAAACCACAATATGTAGAGGCCACTTGATCAAGTCAGCCACCCACGTTTAATTTTATCCCATCCTTTCAGCTTACTTCATGTTGACCCCACAAAATAATGCAACTATTCTTATGCCCATTTACAGGAGATAAAAATGGCCACACCCAAAGTAAACGCCACCATGAAAACCATCGCAGAAGAGGCGGGCGTCACACTGACAACCGTTTCGCGGATTTTAAGCGATAAAGACGGTAAATTCAAATACGCTGATAAAACAAAGAAAAAGATTTTTGCGATCGCGGACCGCCTGAAATACCGCCCGAACGCTCTGGTTCTGGGCATGCAGACCGGCAAAACCGGAACAGCAGGTGTCATGATCCCTGCTTCCGAGTTTTTTTACAGCCAAATCATCAGCGGCATCCACGAAGTTTTCCTGAACAATGAAACCATTATGCTGCTGAGCTGGAACTACAATGTCCTTAAAAAAGAGGATGAGGTTGTCGAACGCCGCATTATCCATCAGCTCGTTGACCGGCGCGTTGATGGCATCATCCTGCGCCCGAGCTGCGAAGAATTTGAGCGCTCCTACTTTGAAGAAATATGGGAGCGCAACATCCCCCTGATCCTAGTTGACCGCGAACTGGAAAAAGTCAACACCGATTTTGTCGGAACCGACGACGAAGCCGGCGGAAGGGCTGCGGCAGAATATCTCATTTCACGGGGACACCGAAACATGCTGTTTATTGGTTCCGGAACAACCGTCAGCACCTCTCGCTACCGCGAAACTGGATTCCGGAATATACTCAGCGAGTCGCCAAATGCCTGCTGCAAGTCGATCAACATCGATCAGCCCGATTCAAAAGAGCGCCTGCTGAAGATCTTTGCGCATCCAGATAGTTGCCCAACTGCGATTTTTTGCTACAACGATCCTGTAGCCGAACGGGTTGTTCCCATCATTCAGGAAGCCGGACTCTCCATACCCGGCGACATCTCACTCGTTGGCTTTGGGAACGAACCTTCCGGGAATTGCCTAGTTCCGCTGACCACCTTTGACCAGCATCCGCTAGAAATTGGAGCCGCCGCCGCACAGATGTATCTCGACCGTGTAAACGGAAATAACAAAAATGGAATCCGCCGAGAGCTGATCAAGCCCGACCTGATCATCCGCTCCTCCACTGACAAACGCCGCTGACGGGCGTTAAACCCTGATTCCCTACGTATCGGCCTAGCCCTGGATGCTAGAGATCCAGCAATCAAAATTAATCATATTGGCGCGTCTTTATCTATTCGCAAGGTTGCTCGATTGAAAGGCAACCCATGATTGCATGACTCTTTTCCATCCTGAAACCAGTAGCACAGTGGTCCTAAACAAGGCCCCCAAGGCGCATCCGATGGACCCTGGCGTCCTTGACCGGCACATATTCCTGTTCGGCGCCATGCATCCCCATATTCATCATCGTACTCATCGCCAAGCGATTCCCACAACTCACGATATTGATCAGAATCAGGAAGCTCCCCCAGGAAGTCTGGATCAAAGCAACAGTAATAAACCACCGGGGCAAAAGTTCCCGGATGAACCTCAAAGAAAAGGCCTTCAAGCTCTAAAGCTGCAAACGCAAGCTTCAAATGGGCAGTAGGCCCACCATAGTGTGACCCTCCCCACGCAATTAAGTCTTCACGAGCTACAGGAAAAATCCATGGACCTGGATCGTCTCCTCTCCATCCAGACAGTGCTGCCCAAATAAGGGCTTGTCGAGGAGTTGTCCCGTACTTTGATTCTTCGGTCCCAAACTGCTTGGACTCGACGAGAACATGAACGAAGTCTCGCTCTCGCTTGATTTCGCGCTCTAACGCATCAGGATTCATGTGTGCTGATTTATTATATAGCTCAGAAGCTGCGGCGACTCGATTTTGCAAAAGGAGATCCTGGATCTTGGGAAGATCCTTCTCCAACCTCGATGATCGCATCCTTAACAACGTCTTTTTTCGCATACAGCCTCAATTTTCTTTACCAACGCTAAACGTTGCTTTCCGCACATATGAACTGTTCCGCCCTAACGGCAGATCGAGAATCCATTACCTTGCCAGCTCCTCAACTCTAGAACGTTATGTGTTACGATCCAATCAATTACTAAGCATAGTGCCCGGTGTATTCTGAATAATTATTTTATTTTACCTCCAACGGCATTAGTTGGTCGCAAGTAGATCCGATAGGGTCGGCGCAGGGCATTGTTTTGCGAGGCATCCCGTTCATAAACCAACGGCGGTTCGGTTTCCGACTCCATATCCACAGAATGGCTAAGAATCCTCACCGCCATGAGCGTTCGTAATCCGCTACGTTTACACAACTTCATTAACCTTGAAGTGGTCAGAGGATAGCCCCGACTTTCGGCCTATGACTGTTTTGATGCGGGCAGTTGCGGAATCATTCTGTAAGCGCCCCCTATTCGACCCCTACTGAGGCTCAACCCAAACAAATCGATTCTAGAGTCAAAAAGGGGCTGTGAGCGTCCCGTTTTCACCCTTCATTTCGTTAGCGTGACGTTGATGTCTCTTTTCGGGCCTGAATGGCGACTGTCGGCAACTCACGGTCGATCTCCAGAGAAAGACGGCTTCAAAAACCATTCTACCTGACCCCCAAAACCCCCTATACCCCCCAAGCCTCTCCAAATCCAACACTGGGAATTTAAGGTGTCTGCCCCGGTGTTCAATCCGCGGCTGCCGACCGTCGCTGTCTTTTTCGCCAATACCGAACATGATACTTTCTTACCTTTCCACCATCTTTAGGCAAGAGCAAAAGGCCCGCACGATTCCGCTTGATTCTGTCAACATACCGAAGGAAATAGCTCTCTAATTTTTAATGCACGAGAACGGCCGTCAATGCGACTTCCAACAGGCCAGGCGAAAGACTATGAATATTTTATAGTGCTTGCGTGTACTTGCAATCAAGCTCTTGCCTTCGTATAATCCGGAAAAATAAGGGGAATTATTATGGTTACAAATCCAATTGGAAAAGACACAAAAACCATCGGTATCAACATGTCGAAGAAGATGGCAAACGATCTAGAGAAACGTTCCAAGTCGATGAACATTTCAAAAAGCAAATACGTTAAAATCATTCTTCAGCAATGGATGGATTCCGGTAAGAAGCTCCAGCTTGCTGAGAAGTGATAATAGCTCGTTCGGTCCTATCAACGTACCGCCACGAATCCTCCTCTTGAGCTGAGCCCCGCACATCTAGGCAAAGAGTCGATGAACCAAGAGCCTCCTGGTGCCCTGTACGGACCCTCAGAAGCGCTCTATTGCCCGCCAACGACTCAGAGTCAATCTCTGGATGAAGGCGGCGTAACAAACCCATTCTACCCGACCCCCAAAACCCTCAAAACCCCCAAAAGTCCCCCTGAGCATCTAGTTTTGGGGGTTTTGATGGTGGGCAGATATTAGTTTTCGTTACAGGCGAGTGTCATGACGTCAGAGGGACGACCTATTGCCGGTTTCACCTTTTTCCAGATGAACTCCTCTGAATTCTGCTCGGCAATATGCCTGAGCTCAGCTTTGCTGAACCCGTGATTATTGTTCAGTAAGCGGATCGTGACTGCCCCGCCCACAAGTAACTTGCGAAGCCGTTCTTTCCGGGATTCTATTCGTGTCGCCCGTCCAGAAGCCATCAGCTCCAAAGATTTCAAAGAGCACCACCGACCGATCCGAATCGCATCCTTGGCCATCGTCTCGCTGATTTCATCTGCCCCATCTGCAACGGCCAATATCCCAGCAATCCGAATCGCATTTTCTCTCCAGCGTCCCAGCTCGCCCTCTACGTCTCTGAATAATCCGTTCCGAAGTTCGGTCGACTCGTTGTAGAAGTCTCTGAAGCAAACCTGCGCAGCCAGTGTCGCTTCGATGACTCTCGGCTCGCCGCGTCTTGCCAGTGTATCCGTTATGCAGGTCGTCCAGTCCTCCAGCAGCTTGGGCTCCACCCGCCTGTCTACACCATCATCCGTGGGAACTTCGTCGCGATCAATACAGAATGCGAGCACCCGTGCGGAGAGTCCTCGATCTATCACCTCTTCGCTCGCATACAGCTTCCGAAGCAATCCTGGCTGACCCATCCACAGGAGGGAAAGACAGGGCTTGAAGCTTTTGAAGCCTCGGCCGATTCGTCCTGAAGCGAGAGTGTCTTGGCTGTATCCAGCCAGAAGAAGATCCATGTCGCTCCCGCCAAAGGCTCCCAGTGCGATTTTAATCATATCTCCGGCCTCAGCGGAGTAGCTGAGTAGCTGCTCGTTGTTTCTATAGATCGCCTCTTCTAAGGCGGGTCCAGTGGCAGCTCCCACATGATAGGACGGCGGATATTTCAAGAGTCGCCTAATCTCTTCGATCCGAGCGATCGTTTTGCTCAGCACGGTGGCCTCCGCGGATTCACCCTCTTCGGAGATGGAGAGGATCGCTTTGGTCAGCTCCTCTTTCTTCTTTTTCAAGATAAGGCTCTCCATCAGCAACCGGGGCTGATCATGATCCGTAAAGGTCTGTAGCATCTCACGGGATGCATCCAGAAGCGGCTGGGCGATTCGGCTGGAGGCCCCTTTTCCATAGGACTTCGCAGCGCCTGCGATCACATAGATGTTGCAAGGCGTTTGCATTCCGCTTATGGCGTTGTTAACGATGGCTGACTTGCCAATGGCTCCGGAGAGTGTGGCTAAGGCCGTCATGGCCGGGAGCTCTGGTGCAATCTGGTGCTCCTTGGCTACGGCAACCGAGAGGGAGCGCATGAGCTCCGGCAGGGCATCGACGGGAAACCCTCCCGGCTCTGGGGCTTCGGTTTGCGTGTCAACTTCCGGAGCGGCGATTGCATCCTCTTCCGCCGCATCGATGATTGTAATCCAGACGGGGTTCTTGGAATCCAGGGTGCTTTGTCCTTCCCGGTCGGCGGGTATCGCTGTCATTTCTTTTTGATCTATCACTTCTTCGTTTGTTCTTTCTTTATTGATTGTTTCTTTTTCTCTCATTATTTCCATAATATTTTTCTTTCTGGCTAAGCCATGTTCTTTTTATAGCAGGCCGTCCGGGTGACGGCTTAAGCTTTTTACCCAGACCGGCCCGGATTTTGCCGGTACCGGTCTGTCTGGTTTTTGATTTCTAGATGTGTAAATCTCCACGATCCGCTCTTTTGAGAAGAGCCAGAGAACACCCCTTATCGCAGGTTCGCTCTGAAGGATCTACAGCCACAACCTCCTCCCCATTATCATCATCTAGCCCCGTATATAGCAGGCCGGTGGGCGCACATTTTAAGCAATACGCCTCATCAAGGGTGGTTACATAAACAAAGCCGTCTTTTAAAACTGGCGCGAGGGGTTTCAGGCTTTCGCGAGATTCGTATGTCCCGCTGGAAATCCACTCGTTTATTCCGCCCGGAAAATTCTCCATCTTCCCAGCAGCATCCTGATCTCTGTCAAATTTGCATGTGCGTGCTGGCTCTGTCATTGTTTGTGGGGCTCCGTAAGAGGAGAAGCCTTTCTGGATGCGCTGAAGCTTCCCGTTCGCCACACGAACGATACAATCAGCGACATTATCCTCCACCCAGTTAATCCTCCACCCTTCTCTTTCACACCAATCAAGAAGCAAAGCATTGCCTAGAGCCAACTCTCGAAGCTTCTCGATATCGACCTCGCTCGGAATGGGGGTTCCGTCCGCCGCAGCAAGTTCTGGCACTTTGTCTGCGCGGACGCCTTTACTCCCCTCACTGAGTAGCACTGTGTAGTCATAATCCTTCCAGTCAAATTTATGACTGGGTGGAAGCCTTGCAGAAACTGTCCTCAGTTTGCCCTCAGCATCAATGTTTGTGATGCAGACGGGATTCTCCGGATTCAAGGCGCGTGGTCCTTCAGTCCTGGCGCGTAGAGCTACAGCGAGGACGTGTCTCCGATGGTCGGCGCCCATGATAACCTCCAACTCCTTATGGAGATGGCGGTAGGCTTTGTCGGCCTGCTGGGCCTTTTCCTCATCGGCTTCAGCGTATGCCGTCCGCGCTTCGTCGGCCTGAGTCATCTCCTCAAGCACCTCTTCAGCTGATCGCCCCTTAGCGAACTCTTTGATACTTATAAATTTCTGCATATGTATCTTTCCTTTTCTCTTTCGAAGGTCTTGGGCCCCCCGATCTAATTCTTGCGTACTCCCAAGAGTTTTCACCAGTTGGTGGTCTGTGTGTGCGATTTTCTGTGTCATGAGTTGTTCCTGTTTATTGTTGGTTGTTTTCTGATTGGTTTCTGATTTCTAGATGTCGAGTCCTGCCTCTGTCGGAATCTCAATTCCCGCGATTTTCTTAATGGACTCTTTCCATTTGATGGTCGGGTTGTCTTTGTAGAGCTCGTAAAGCTCCATGACCCGCTCGTCGGTGAAGAGACCAATAAGGTCATCCGCTTCCTGCTCGAACTGGCCGCAGTTGACTGAGAGAATTGGCTTCAGCCGATTGACGAGTCCAATCCAGATCGCATCGGTGACATACTCCTCGACCTTCTCAACGACATCTTCGATGTGATTATCGATCATCGGTTCGCAAGACACGCTGGTTTCGAAGCCAAGGTCATAGGCCAACTTCAGGGCCGACACGCGATCCTCAAAGGATGGCGCATTCGGTTCCCAGAACTTCAAGACCTCGTTATTGGCGGATCCCATCGTGAAACGAAACAAGATCTGATCCTTGTACTCGCTCAGCTCTTCGCAAAGCTTCTCAATACACGTGGGATCGGGTTTGCTGACAATGAGCAGCTTGTTCCCGACTCCGAGGAGCTTGTGAAGCACCATCAGACATTCATCCAGGTTTTCTGTCGTGATGTCGTGGGTGGTCGGGAACATGATCGTCCCGTCTTTCTTTTTGTAATTCTCGTCCAGCTTGTGCTGCTTCAGAGTCGGCACTTTCCAGCTTTCACGAGTTTCCCGTTTAAACCGGAGGGCCATGGATTTTGCATAGCAGTAGATACAGTCGTTGCTGCATCCGCTTTGGATATTTACGTTACTTGCTGCCCATTCCTTGGTTCCAGAAACGGTGCTGCTGTCTTTCTTATTCATCTACATACCTTCTTGTTCGCGGTTAACCTCTATAAATAGAGGCTCTAATACAACGGCCACGCGTAATTGCGTGACCACTTACGGACCACGCACAGTGCGTGACCGCTTTTTGTATTTCGCTCGAAGGTCTGCAGGCATCCAACGTGGCTGAGACTGAGCGGGCCGAATAATCGACCCTCAAATGAGGAATAGCACGGGTTCTGATTTTAGAGCAAGTTGTTTTTTCAGTTTTCTTTCAAAAAGCGGGGAGACCTTCATATCAAAGCGTCCGAATTGAAACCCAAAGAGGCAAGGGTCCTTCCGTTAAAATCCTTCTCTACCCAACAGATCTTGAGGAGTCGGACAAGGTGGCATTGGCGAAGAAACGGAAGGGAATTATTTGGCTGTAAGTGCGGCCCCGTGGAGCCGTCACATCGCCGCAGCGACCCCGTTCATCATCTTTCGCCCAAATGGGCCTTCAGCACGCCGTATGGAGCCACAAACAGCCCTTCATCTGCAGTGGGTCACTCAGGCTTCCGAGAGTCACTCCTCCCAGCCATATTTCAACTTTTCCAGTTCCTCCAGCATAGCCTTCGGTTTGAGGTGGCCGCTGTAGTCGAGGTGGACGGCAGAGACTCCAGGAATGCTGTGCCCGGTTATTTCGTGGGAGCACCGGTCGCTCATCTTGGCCTGGTTCTGTGCCTGTTGGCTGAATGTGTGTCTTAAATCGTGTGAGTGCTTATACCTGGACTCTGTCGGAAGCCACGTCTCCTTCCACGTGGGATACCACCGGGACATTCTCCCCCGATACCCACTCCTCTCAGAAAACTTAAGATCCGAGAACAGCAATCCCGTATCGCGTTCCTCTTTCTGTGCTTCGACAAACGCCTTGAACCCGAGATCATTCAAAACAAATGGATGCACAGGAACCAAGCGAGTAGCGTTTTTGTTCTTCAGTGTCTTTCCTTCCCCTTCCTCATTCAGATCCATGACCCAAACGCCGTCCTCATCCTCATAGACATCTTTCAGGAACAGACTGCATGGTTCGTTCAGACGGAAGCCATGATAGAGGCAGAGAATCGGAATCCAATAGCGGGCAGGTTTCTTGCCCTCATTCTGCCGGACGACCTTCAAGGCCTTCCACATTGCCTTCCGCTCTTTGGAGGTATAGCCCCTCGGCTTCTTCTTCCTCGAACCATTCTTAGGAATCTCCACGCCTTTCGCTGGGTTTACGGGAATAACTCCTAAATCATCTTTTCCGTAGCGGAAAACCATCTGAAGGCGCATGAGGGTGTTCTCGCAGGTTTTGGGCGCAAGAGGTGGATACGTTTCGGGGTCTTTCTTGGTCAGGGCAACGCACTGCCTCAGCGTCTTCCCTTTGTATGATTCCTTCCGAATCATATTGGCGGGCATGTGGGGCAGACAATTCTGAAC
>Ga0307929_1000658_pt1 | contig 32072 bp, 37 predicted proteins | sample AceLakmetage1330_FD_203160 | JGI IMG/M metagenome (GOLD analysis project Ga0307929, IMG submission 203160) | Saline water microbial communities from Ace Lake, Antarctica - #1330 | ecosystem: Environmental > Aquatic > Non-marine Saline and Alkaline > Saline | place: Antarctica: Ace Lake...
GGCTACAGCGACCATGAAGACTGACACTGCTGCCTTCGTGGGTGAACTGGCCGCTGGCACTGCGGCGCGCAAGGCGGACGTAGCCGGCCAACTGGCGGAAACCGACGCCGCGCACCAGGCCATGAGCCGGGAGACGCAGGAGCAGCTGGCCCAGTCTACAGCGACTATGAAGACTGACACTGCTGCCTTCGTGGGTGAACTGGCCGCTGGCACTGCGGCGCGCAAGGCGGACGTAGCCGGCCAACTGGCGGAAACCGACGCCGCGCACCAGGCCATGAGCCGGGAGACGCAGGAGCAGCTGGCCCAGTCTACAGCGACTATGAAGACTGACACTGGTGCCTTCGTGGGTGAACTGGCCGCTGGCACTGCGGCGCGCAAGGCGGACGTAGCCGGCCAACTGGCGGAAATCGACGCCGCGCACCAGGCCATGAGCCGGGAGACGCGAGAGCGGCTGGCGCAGGAAAAGGCGACCATGAAAGCAGACACCTTAGCCTTCACGGTCCAGGTGGGTCAGATCACTACGACCCGCCAGGCCGAGGTGGCCAGCCAACTGGCCGGGTACGCGATCGAGATGAGCCAGGCGCGCGAGGCTAGGCGGGAGCACTTGGGCGCGCCACCACCACCCCGCCCGCCTAAGGTCAAGGCAGCTCCACGCCCGTCTAAGGTCGAGGCAGCTCCACGCCCGCCTAAGGTCGAGGCAGCTCCACGCCCGCCTAAGGTCGAGGCAGCTCCACGCCCGCCTAAGGTCGAGGCAGCTCCCCGCCCGCCTAAGGTCGAGGCAGCTCCACGCCCGCCTAAAGTCGAAGCAGCTCCACGCCCGCCTAAGGTCGAGGCAGCTCCACGCCCGCCTAAGGTCGAGGCAGCTCCCCGCCCGCCTAAGGTCGAGGCAGCTCCACTCCCGCCTAAGGTCGAGGCAGCTCCACCCTCGCCGCCACCGGTGAAGGAAGTAACGCCCGACGACCTGGCGCTCATCCGGGGCATCGGGGCCAGCATGGCGGCGCGGCTGAACAGAATGCACATCACCACCTACACCCAGTTGGCCGAGGCCTCGCCGGACATGATCCGAGAAAAACTCGGTGATTTCGGCCGGATGGCCAAAGTAGAAGACTGGATCGCGCGAGCTAAGGAACTGATCTGAGCGCGTGACCGTAAGGGGGAGTGGTTGGCCCCCCCGCCAAAGGTGGGCCTGTCAGGCAGCCGGAGGCAGGGCCCACCACTCCCTTGTATCAGTGGGATCTGACAGATTTCTGCAGGTACTTGGTGGGATGAGTGTGCTTGGGAACGGGCAGTTTCTTTGGATAGATGACTCTTGCAGAGACCTGTCAGGTCTGTCTGATTAGTCGCGCAAAACGGAAGACCTGAAAAGGAGAGGACCATATGACTACCATTCGACCGGAAGCGCCCCGGGGCGGACATGCCGAAGTGGGGACCATCAGTGACCTGAGTGCCCAGAGGCTGACGCAACCGGCAGGAGCGGCGCCAGAGGTCGGCGCGCCGGGCATGGGGGCTTTCTCACACGCCGACTTTGTGGAGACCCCCTTCGTGCGCAGCATCCTGGACCGGGCCACGGCCTACATCGAGGGCGGGTTCCCCATCCACTTCCGGGGACCGACCGGCTGCGGCAAGACCACCCTGGCCCTGCAACTGGCCCAGCGCATCGGCCGGCCGATGATGCTGATGGTGGGCGACGACGAGTTCGCCACCTCGGACATGGTCGGCGGGGAGCACGGCTACAGCCGCAAGCGGGTCATCGACAACTTTATCCACTCGGTGATGAAGAGCGAGGACCGGGTGGACTATCGTTGGGTGGACGCCCGGCTGACGATGGCCTGCCAGCAGGGCTATACCCTGATCTACGACGAGTACAGCCGCTCGCGGCCGGAGGCCAACAACATCTTTTTGCCGGTGTTGGAGGAGCGGATCCTGATCCTGCCCACCATCAAGAGCAAGAAGGGCTACATGCCCATCCACCCTGACTTTCGGGCCATCTTCACCAGCAACCCGGCCGAGTACGCTGGCGTGCACACCAGCCAGGAAGCGCTGGTGGACCGCATGATCACCCTGGACATCAGCCACTTTGACCGGGAGACCGAGTTGTTGATCACCACGTCCCGCACCGGCGTCGACCAGGCCACGGCGGAGCGGATCGTGGATCTGGTGCGGGGCTTTCGCCATGCGACCGAGACCAACCCCACGGTGCGCAACTGCGTCATGATCGGCAAGATCACTGCCGCCAACGACGGCCACCTGAGCTTCGGCCAGGTCTGCCTGGATGTGCTGTCGCGGGAGCTGAACCCCCACGGCAAGCCGAGCCGGGAGCGGCGCGACGTTCTCATGGATCTCATCGGCCAGGCCGGCTGATTCTTTTTTGAGGAGGATTGACGATGACAACGCTCAAATATTGTGACAGCGTGCGCTCGGCGCACGACATTCCCAACCAGGGCAACATGCGCCACACCACCGGCAAAGGGAACATCTACCAGCAACTGGACAACCTGGACCGGGAAGAGGGGCGATTGCAGAAGCAACACGAGATGTGGGCGGCCAGGGCCGAACGCATCGTGGATCGCATAGCCCAGATCGACGCCCAGCGGCGGGCACTGCTGGCTGCGCTGGAGCCGGCCATCCAGGAGGCGGAACGGGAATTGGCGCGGTACTAGGCGACGGCACGGGCCACGCCCAGGAGCATTGCGATCCGGTAGTACGGACGAAGGTTGCCAAACGTGCAAAGACGATGGGTTGGAGAAGGTAGGCACCCCCACGTACTAGCCAGGTTGCATCAGGAGATGTTCCCTCCTCTCCAACTGAGATGAAACACACCTAAAGGATCAGATTATGAGCAAGGTCATCGGCATTGACCTGGGCACGACCAACTCGGTGATGGCGGTAATGGAGGGCGGCATGCCTATGGTGATCCCCAACGCCGAGGGCGAGCATCTTACCCCCTCGGTCGTGGCCATAGGCAGGGACGGCGAGCGGCTGGTTGGCGAGCTGGCCCGGCGACAGGCAGTCACCAATGTCGAAAGCACCGTCTTTTCCGTCAAACGTTTCATGGGCCGCAAGCTGGCCGACAGCTCTGTGCAGCACGACCGGGCGCTGGTGCCCTATCGCCTGAGCGCTGCGCCCAACGATGACGTATGGGTGTCGTTGAACGGCCGCGCCTACCCGCCGCCAGAGATCTCGGCCATGATCCTACAAAAGCTGAAACGGGACGCCGAGGCCTACCTGGGCGAAGCGGTCAGCCAGGCGGTGATCAGCGTGCCTGCCTACTTCAACGACAGCCAGCGCCAGGCGACCAAGGAGGCCGGCCGCATCGCCGGGCTGGAGGTGCTGCGCATTTTGAACGAGCCGACCGCCTCGGCCCTGGCCTACGACTTTCCGCCCGAGAGGCGGGAGACCATCGCCGTCTATGACCTGGGAGGCGGCACCTTTGACATCTCTATCCTGGACCTGGGCGCCGGCGTTTTCGAGGTGCTGTCCACCAACGGCGATACCCACCTGGGCGGCGACGACTTTGACTGCCGCATCGTGGACTGGCTGTGCGACCGGTTCGAGCGGGAGCAGGGCGTGGACCTGCGACAGGACCGGGGGGTGCTGCAACGGGTGAGGGCGGCGGCCGAGCAGGCCAAGATCGCGCTCTCGACCCGGTTGCAGACCGAGATCATCCTGCCCTTCATCGCCCATGGGCCGCGAGGGCCATTGCATCTCAGCCTGACCCTCACTCGGGCGCAGTTGGAGCAATTGGTGGAGGATTTGATCGAGAGGACCGTCGAGCCCTGCCGGCAGGCAATGGCCGACGCGGGGCTCAAAGCGACGGACATTGACGAGGTCATCCTGGTGGGCGGCCAGACCCGAATGCCGGCTGTGCGGGAGAAGGTCAAGAGCACCTATGGCAAACTACTCGTCACGGAGCTCAATCCCGAGCAGGCGGTGGGCCTGGGAGCCGGCATTCAGGCTGGCGCTCTCGTCGGCGAGGTCAAGAATGTACTGCTCATCGACGTCACGCCGTTGACCCTGAGCATCGAGACCAAGGGAGGCGTCGCCAGCCCCCTCATCCGGCGCAACACCACCATCCCGGCGTGCAAGAGCCAGGTCTTTACCACGGCAGAGGAGGACCAGCCCAGCGTGGAGATCGTGGTAGTGCAGGGCGAGCAGGTCATGGCCGTGGAGAACACGGTCCTGGGGCGCTTTGCCCTGGACGGCATCCCGCCCGCGCCCCGAGGGGAGCCCAAGATCGAAGTCACATTCAAGATCGACGCCGACGGCATCCTCCAGGTCACGGCCCAGGAGCAGGCCACCGGCCAGGAGCAGCAGATCACCATCACCGCCTCCAGCGGCCTGTCGGAAAAAGAGGTCGAGCACATGGTGGTCGAGGCCAGGGAATACGAGGCGCGAGACGAGCAACGCCGCCGGGAGATCGAGGCCCGCAACCATGCTGACAGCATGGCCTACCAGGCCGAACAGACCCTGGAGCGTCATGGCGACGGGCTGCCGGTCGTCCTCCGGGAAGAGGTGAGGGGCCGGGTGGTCGCCGTGCGCCAGGCGCTGCGCAGCGACCAGGTCGAGGCGTTGGAACGGGCCATGCAGGAATTGACCGAGATCACGCAGAGAATAGCGGATAGCGTGTGTCAAGACGCAAATCTTAAAGAGTAAATCGTGTTTCGTGTTGCGTACCATCACGCAGTACGCAACACACGGGATCAATGAGGAGAATCTTACTGTGACCAAGAACGCCACATATATCTACGGAATAATCGCCAGTGGGGAGGCGCTGAGTTTCGGCCCCATCGGGATCGGTGGACGGGGCGACGAGGTCCACACCGTACCCTACCGTGACTTGGCTGGTGTGGTCAGCAATTGTCGGGCAGTGGACTATAGGACTCTCAAGGACAGGGAAAAGATCATCCGCGATCTGGCTGCCCACCAGGCGGTGATCGAGGAGGTCATGCAGCGTTTCACCATCCTGCCCATCAAGTTCGGCACCACTGCCCAGGACCGGGATGGGGTAGAGGCTCTGTTGCGCCAGGGATATCTCACCTTCACAGAGGCCCACGCAGCCATGGAGGACAAGGTCGAGATGGAGGTGGTGGCCACCTGGGACCTGCCGTCCGTCTTTCAGGAGATCTCGGAAGAGGAGCCGATCGCCAAGTTGAAGGCCAAGATCGAGGGCGTGTCCCGCTTGCGGAGCACACCCGACCGGATCAAAGTGGGCAAGATGGTCTATCAGTCCCTCAATCGCCGGCGGGAGAGCTACCAGCAGGGGCTGATGAGTGCCCTGGCCGGTTGCACCCTGGACCTGCAAAAGAACAGCCTCATGAACGACGAGATGGTGATGAACGTGGCCTTCCTGCTCGATGGGGGATGCCAGGAAGAGTTCGACCGGCGGCTCGACGAGGTGGATGAGAAATTGGGCGGCCGCTTGAGTTTCCGGCGCATCGGGCCCTTGCCTCCCTATAGCTTCAGCACCGTCGAGGTGCGGCCCATGGCCCGCCAGGAGGTCAAGCGGGCACGGGCGACCCTGGGGCTGGGCCAGGAGGCCAGCCTGAGCGAGGTGAAAGGGGCCTACTATGCCCTGGCCCAGGAATACCACCCCGATGCCCAGCCTGGCGACAGTGCAGCCGACCTGTCTGCCCATCCGCAGGCAGGGGAGCGCTTTGCCCAGATCGCCGCGGCCTACCAGTTGCTGAGCAACTATTGCCTGGGGCAGGCGGCGGCGCAGGGGATCACGGCCAAGAAAAAGGTGGAAGGGCATCGCTGCAGCTTTGCCCCGGCGGCCATCAAGGCCAGCGTTCTGATCGCCGTCGAGCGCATGGGGGGCGAGACGTTGTTTCAACAAGACCTGAAGACCTGATAGGTCTGGTTAGCATGGAGAGAGAATCTGTGAGCAACGAGACCCACAACGAGATGATCTACCTGTACTGCCTGACCAGGAGCCACGACGGGGAGCCCTTGAACCTGCCGGTGAAAGGGATCGGCGGCCGCGGCGACGAGGTCTATGGCATTCCCTTCGTCGACCTGGCGTTTGTGGTCAGCAATTCGCCCCAGGACGAATACGAGACAACCCGGGCGCACACCATGAACCACCAGTTTGTCTGTGAGGAGACCCTGAACAAGAGATTGACCGTTCTGCCTGTGCGCTTTGGCACCTTGGCCAAGCCAACGCCGGGCAAGAGCAGCGCCGAGGCCAAGATCGCAAAGCTGATGCGGCGAAGGTATGGCGAGTTCGAGTCGTTGCTGCGCGAGATGGAGGACAAGGTCGAGTTGGGGCTCAAGGTCTTTTGGCATCGGGAGCGCTTCTTCCAGGACATCGTAGCCGGCAATCCCGACATCCGCCGGACACGGGATCGCCTGGCCGCCAATGCTCATTCCTATCACGACAGAATAGAGTTGGGCACCCTGGTGACTAACGCCATCGAGGGCCAAAGGGACGTGGACGCCCAGATGCTGGCCCGTGCCCTGCGCCCCCTGGCCGAGAGGTACGAGACCAACAAGATCCTCGTGGATATGATGGTCCTCAATGCCGCCTTTCTGGTTCACAAGTCGCGGGTCGAGGAGTTTGACCGCAAGGTCAGCGAGCTGGACGCCAAGTACGGCGAGCGGATGATGTTCAAGTACGTGGGGGAAACACCCCCCTTTAACTTTGTGGAGATCGTCTTGCATTGGGAAGATGAAGATTGAACCCAATGCCAGAGCCTAAGGAGATGAGAAAAATGGGAGCAAGGACGGCAGCTAGTGAGTGGGTCTCGGTGCCCTGCGCCTATTGCGGCGGCAGGGGCACAGACCCCTTTGGAATCCCATACCCCAAGTCCAACTGCGCCGTGTGCGGCGGCCGGAGGACGGTGCGCGTGCAGGAGCCGTACGCGCCCTGCGCCCTGTGCGGCGGCACAGGCAAGATGCGCAGCCGCCGCCTGACCTGCACGGCCTGCAAGGGCAAAGGGGTGGTGACGGTGCCGGAGCGGCGGCAAACCTGCCCGGCCTGTGGGGGAACGGGGCGGGCCGGGATCGAATACGACCTGTCCTGCACCACCTGTTCGGGCAAGGGAGTAGTGGCGGCCTAGTACACACAAAACGTGCAATATGAAACGTAGAGCGCAAGAGGCAAGCCGTTAACGCGACACGTTCTACGTCTAGCCCACGAGGAGGGAAAAAATGGGCACTGAACAGACCACCCAAACGGCAAAGACAACCCTGGTGCGGTGTGCCTATTGCCACGGGCGCGGGGTGGACCCCTTCGGCGTCCTGTCGCCCTTGTCGACCTGCGGGGTGTGCGGCGGCAAGGGGCAGGTAGAAATCGAGACGCCCTATGTGCCCTGCGCTTTCTGCGGTGGGACGGGGATCTTTCCCCGCAGCCGCCTGACCTGCACCGCCTGCGAGGGTAAGGGTGTGATTCACATCCAGGAGCCGACGACGACATGCCCCACCTGTGGCGGGCTCGGTGTTGACCCCACAGGCGACCTGCGGCTCTCCTGCACCACCTGCGGCGGCGCGGGCGTGGTTTCCGCCTGATGCCAGCCGGAAGCGAGGAGGTACAAAGATGGCACAGAGAGTAGCCGTAATAGAAAAGGGGGTCGAGATCAAGTGCGCCTTCTGCGGCGGCACGGGCAGAGACCCCTTCAAAGTCCTGTCGCCCCTCTCCAATTGCGGCATCTGTGGTGGCAAGGGGGGTGGTCCCCGCCAAGATGGCGGTTGACCGCGAGGCGTAGCTGATGGCAGCAGGTTACCGGCCAGAGGGGGCAGCATGTTGATCAGGTCATGGTTCTCCGACAATCTCGAACACAAGATCGCCAAGTGCTTGATGGAGACGCAAGCGAGGCTCTTCATCTCGTGGCTGGAGCATCAGGTGCTCAAGACGGTGGGCAAGGTGGTCTGCATGCCTGTGACTCTCCCCTACGGGTCCGCAAAGTGGATGCTTGAGAAGATCCACGAACAGGTCGAGGGTGAGCAAACCGACGAAGAGAGCGTCAAGAGCCGCTTGATGGAGCTGCAACTGCGCTACGAGATAGGCGAGATCGAGGAGCAGAAATATCTGGAGCAGGAGAAGGTCCTGATGGAGGACCTGGCTGCCATCAGAGAATGGATGAAAGACAGGCAGTACGAGCCGGACGAGGCCTGGTGGCGGCGGACTTTCCCCGAAGCCTTCGCCGAAGAGCAAGAGTAGGCATATGTGGCCGGTACTTTGACTGCGCTCAGTGCAGGCTCGCCCAGCTTTTTGCAGAACCAGGATCTGCGCTTTGTCTTCTTCGGGGGCAAGGGGGGGGTGGGTAAGACCACCTCGGCCACGGCCAGCGCTCTTTACCTGGCCGGCCAGAGGCCGGAGGCGAAGGTGCTGATCGTCTCCACCGACCCGGCCCACTCTGTGGGGGACAGCTTGGCCCAGGCCGTGGGGGATGAGATCGTCCCTGTCCAGGGCGTGGATAACCTCTGGGCCCGCGAACTGGACGCCGAAAGGATATTGGCTCAATACAGGCACCTTAACAACTCAATACTGACCGAGATCGCCAAACGGGGGACGTTGTTCGACAAAGATGACATTGCCGATTTCATGCAACTGACCCTGCCGGGGATGGACGAGGTGATGGCCATCCGAGAGATCATCGAGCTGATCAAGTCCGGCGAGTACGACCTGGTGGTAGTGGACACGGCCCCGACCGGCCACACGGTGCGCATGGTGCAACTGCCGTCGCAGATGAGGAACTGGGTCAAGACCCTGGACATGATGATGGACAAGCACCGATACGTGATGCGCACCATGGTCGGCCGCTACGTTCCCGACGAGTGCGACCGTTTCTTGGCGGAGCAAAAGCGGGATGTGGCCATGGTGGCCCGGATGCTAAAGAACACCGAGACCACCGAGTTCGTGCTGGTGACCATCCCCGAGGAGATGGCTATCTATGAAATCTGGCGGCTCCTTTCCACCTTGAGAAGAGAGGGCATCCCGGTGCACAACCTCATCGTCAATCGTGTCATCGGCGGAGACGGCCTGTGCCCGGCCTGCCGGCGCAAGAAGGCGGACCAGGCAGTCGCCCTGGCGGAGATAGAGGAGCGATTTGTCGACCTGAACCTCTGGACGGTGCCCCGCCTCCCCCGCCAGGTGCGGGGCGTGGAGGGCTTGACCGATTTCGTGCACCTCGTCGCCGCACCCAGGCGGGCAAGCGGAGGAGCGGAGGAGCGGAGGAGCGGAGGAGCTCTCTGCCCCCCTGCCCCCCCGCACCTCTGCCCCCTCTCATTACCTTCGGCCCGCTTTGTCCTGGTAGGGGGCAAGGGGGGAGTGGGCAAGACCAGCGTGGCGGCGGCCACGGCCATCCGTCTGGCCCGGCAGTTTCCCGAAAAGAAGGTGCTGCTCTTCTCGACCGATCCTGCTCACTCTGTGTCCGACAGCCTGGACCAGGAGGTGGGGGCTGAGGCCATCCGCGTCAGGGGTTTTGACAACGTGTACGCCCAGGAGATAGATGCCCCCAAGTTGCTGGAGCAGTTCATCGAGGAGCAGCGAGAGGCCGTGGATGAAGTGTTTGAGGGCTTTATGAGCGGCGGCGACGTGCGGGTGGCTTTTGAGCAGGAGATCATGGATCAGGTGGTGTCTAGCACCCCGCCGGGGATGGACGAGTTGATGTCGCTGATGGAGATCGTGGAGCTGGTGGACGCCCAGGCATTCGACGTCTTTGTCCTGGACACCGCGCCTACTGGCCACCTGATTCGCCTCCTGGAGATGCCCCACCTGGCCCGCGAGTGGTTTGTTATCATGGCCAAGATGCTGCTCAAGCACCGGGGCGTGGTCAAGCTGGGGGCCACGGCCGGGCTGACCATCAAGTACTCCCGGCAGACCAGAAAGGTCCTTCAGCATCTCGGGGACTCTGCCGAGACCGAGTTCATCGTGGTCACCATCCCCGAGGAGATGGCCGTGGTCGAGAGCGAGCGGCTGATCCGGGGCTTGGACCGGCTGGAAATCCCCTGCCGCCAGATCCTGATCAACTTTGTCATCCCTCCCGGCGAGTGCCTCTTTTGCGCAGCCAAACGGGAGGAGGAGCAGCGCTACGTCCAACAGGTGATCGCCGATCACCCCGATCACCGGGTGGCCCAGGTGCCACGGCTGGATCACGACCTGCGGGGGAGTGAGGCCCTGGTCGAATTCGGAAGGATCTTGTACCAATGACCAACACCCAATATCCAATACCCAACGAGCAAACTGGGGATCGGTCATTGGAGAATCCGTCGTCAAACACCCTGCCCAGCTTCTTACAGCACAACGGCCCGCGCTTTGTCTTCTTCGGGGGCAAGGGAGGTGTGGGCAAGACGACGGCGGCGGCGGCGACGGCCCTCTACCTGGCCTGTCAGCGGCCAGAGGAGAAGATCCTGATCGTCTCCACCGACCCGGCCCATTCCCTGGAGGATAGCTTCGACCAACCCTTCGGCAGGCTTAGGGTAGGCTCCACCGGCGGCGAGGCCATCCCCATCAGAGGGGTGGACAACCTCTTCGCCCTGGAGCTGGACGCGGAGGTGCTGCTGGCTGAATGGAAGCAGAAGTACGACCCCATGATCGCCGGGATCGCCGACCGGGGGACGTATTTCGACGAGGAGGACATCAACGGTTTTCTCCTATTGACCCTGCCGGGCCTGGACGAGGCGATGGCCATCATGCACATCGTGGCCCTGGCCGAGGGCCAGCCGCCGCAAGGGCCGTCTCGGGGGGAGGGCGCTCTGCAGTACGACCGGGTGGTGGTGGACACGGCGCCCACCGGCCACACCCTGCGCCTGCTGGCCCTGCCGGCCCAGATGAAACTGTGGATCGAGGTCATGGACAGGCTGATGGAAAAGCACCGCTTCATCGTGCGCAGCCTGGTGGATCACTACAGGCCCGACCAGGTGGACCACTGGCTGGTGAAAATGGAAGGGGAGATCAGGCACGTGGCCTCGCTGCTGCAAGATGCCGGGGTGACCGAGTTCGTGCCGGTGACCATTCCCGAGGAGATGGCCATCTACGAGACCAGCCGCCTGGTCTCCGCCCTGAGGAAGCACCCCATGGCCGTCAGGAGCCTGGTTGTCAACCAGGTCGTCAACCACGGGGACATGACCTCTTCGGGCATCTGCCCCACCTGCCAGAAAAGAGGGGAGGGTCAGGCCGGGGCCCTGGCCCAGATCAGGGAAGAGTTCGCTGACCTTCGTCTCCTCACCGTGCCACAGCTCTCCCACGAAGTGTGGGGAATGGAGGCGTTGACCGAGTTCGGCCAAGTTCTGGCCGGCGACTGGGAAGAGGACAGGAGCTTGGCGACCATGCTGCTGGATATGATTGTCCGCTGCCGAGACCAGGTACAGGCGTGGCTGGACTCCCTGCGGGCGCGGTTGGACTCTCTATGGACGCAAAGGACCGGAGGTGGTTTTCTCCCCTGCTCCCTGTCTCTCCCCTCGGCTCGCTTCATTCTGGTCGGCGGCAAGGGGGGCGTGGGCAAGACCACCACCGCTGCGGCCACGGCCCTTTACCTGGCCCGCCGGCGTCCTGACCAGAGGATCCTGGTCTTCTCCACCGACCCAGCCCACTCGGTGGCCGACAGCTTCGACCAACCGGTGGGGGCGCAGGTCACCCCCATCGAGCCCTACGACAATCTGTACGCCTACGAGACAGACGCCATCCAGTTGCTGGAAGATTTTAAGAATGCGTTGGCAAAGGATGGGGAGAGTAGCTTCCGAGAGGAGGTGTCCAAGCAGATATTGGACCTGATCCCGCCGGGGCTGGACGAACTGATGGCCCTGCTGGAGATCATGGACCTGGCGGAAAAGCGGGAGACTTTGGCGAGCCTTCAGGCCGAGAGAGCAATCCAGCCGTTCGACGTTTTCATCCTGGACACCGCGCCCACCGGCCACCTGATCCGCTTCCTGGAGATGCCCGAGCTGGCCCAGAACTGGCTCCACGCCGCGGCCAGGATGTTGCTGAAATACAAGAACACAGTGCGGCTGGGAAAGCTGGCCGAGATGGTGGTCAAGTACTCGCGGCAGGTGCGGACCCTTCGCCAGCAACTGGTGGACGGCGGTCAGACCGAGTTCATCACCGTCACTAACCCGGAGGCGATGGCCGTAGCCGAAAGCCAGCGGCTCATCCACTGGCTCGATGGACTGAACATCACCTGCCAGCAGATGTTGGTCAACAAGATGACACAGGATGGCGATTGTCGCTTCTGCGCCGCCAGGCGCCGGCAGGAACAGGGGATCATCCGGGGGTTGATGGCTGAGCACGCCGACGTGCACGTGGCCCAGATGCCCCAGCTCCCGCACCAGGTCAGGGGCATTGAGCACCTGGTCGAGTTTGGAGAAATGCTGTACCATTGCGAATGTTTGGAAGCGACTCTCAAGTCGAAAGCACCTTCGCGGGCTAAAAGCTGCGCCATTGACAAGTCTATGCGCAACCTTCGCAATGGTTGCTTCAACCGTCCAAGTGGGAAATCGTAAACAAAGTTAAGGAGCATATCAGAATGGCTAACGAAGAACAGAGGAAGGAAACCGTCCTGGAGCAGATCGAAGCCACTCGCCGGCAAGGCATGCTGAGGCTTTGCCACGAGGCAGAGGAAAAGGGGCACTACAGCGAAGCCATTGACGGCTACCGGCAGGTCATTAGCCAGTACTTTGGCACGCCGGAGGAAGAAAAATCCAGGGAGAGGATGCTGTATCTGGCCGATCTCTTTGAGAGCAAGGGGGAGCCCTACCGGGCGAAAGACCTTTACCTGCTCCTGGAGCAACTCTACACACCGCAGAAGTACCAGAACATCCAGGAGGCGCGGCAGGGGCGGGTGCAGGAGATACTGGACAAGATCCATACTGACGAGCGAGCCGAGGAGGAACGCCGGGCCAAGCTGGAGGCGGCAGAGGAGCTTCTTGTGCGGCCGGCGAAAGGAGACTGATCGGAAATGGTGCAGTACATGGAACCGACTACGGACGGGGCCGGGAGTCTGGTGGATGTGGTAGACGCCATCCTGGACAAGGGGCTGGTGATCAACGCCGACATCACCGTCTCGGTAGTCGGCGTGGAGCTGCTGGGGATCAAGATCCGGGCGGCCCTGGCTTCCTTCGAGACGGCGGCCAGGTACGGCCTGGAATTCCCCTCTGGAACCAACATCGAAACGGAGGCGTGGAAAGAGGCGCAGATCCCACGCGAGACCTGCCCCCAGTGCGGCAAGCGAGTGCCGGCTGAAGAGCTGCTCAATGTGAGCTGCCCCTGGTGTGGCTGGGTGAGCGCCCGCGCCGAGGCCCCGGCCGCAGAGGCCGTCTAGGGCCAACGCGGTTCCGACAAGACTCCTGGGCTCTTTGGCCCTGAGGGTCGTTGGTCGCTAAAGGATGAACAGAACATGCTCTTTATGGAACCCTTTTGGATATTGATCGACAAGGTCGCAGAAGCTGCGAAACATGAGGATGAGATGAGGCAGGACCCCAGATACGTGCGCTGCTTCCACTGTGGCGGCTTTTTGCTGAAGAGCGAGGCCCGAAAGAGGGGGGGCTGCTATCTCTGCGGCTGGAAGCCTGGAGAAGAGGTCCGGCAGGAGCCGATGGTTCTCAAGGTGAAATGCCCTCAGTGTGGCCGCCCGGTGCTCAAAAGCGAACTGATCAAGAGGGGGTGCTACCTCTGTGGCTGGAAGTGAGATTGGGAGGCCGGGACGGCAGACGGAAAGAACCTGAGCCGTGGCTTCCAGCCGGGGAAGGTGATGGCGCGCTGCGCTGTGGCGTGTGCAACGGCCGGGGATGGATTCACATTTAGAATGCCGTATACCCTCTGCCCGGTCTGCCGGGGAACGGGGCGCATCGCCGGAAAGTGGATGACCGGCCGGCGCTGCCGCGGCAAGGGGTGGTGCCCGTGTGGGAACCGCCATCCAGGAAAAGCGGCTGAGGGGAAACGGTTGATGGACAGCTTTGGGGATGCCTTGGCCAGCCTCCTGTCCCAGGCGGCCGAGGGGAGATGGTAGACCTCTCTTGCGGCTATTGCCATGGGCAGGGGCACCTTCCCCCGGGGGGCCAGGTGCACGTCAGAGCGCCCTACGAAAAGTGCGACCGCGGCGGCGGAGGCGGGGGCAAGGGCAGTATTACCGGGTCCATATCCGCCGGACCAGTGAAGAAATGTCGTAAGAAGGGAGGCATAATCTGTATTTGATGTTTTTGGCATTATTGTGTATACTTGTTTATTATGAGCAAACAATACCGAATAGGACAGTTCGCAAAACGCATAGGAAAAGACCCCAGCACTTTACGCCGATGGGATAAAGAGGGGGGGCGACTGCCAGCAAAAAGGACCGCATCAGGGCAGCGTTACTATACCGAAGACGATGTGTATGTAGCTCTAGGGCTTGAAACGCCGCCAGAAAAAACAAAAACAGTGGTTTATTGCCGGGTGTCATCTCGCTCGCAGGCAGACGACCTTGAATCTCAAGTAAAGGCGATGGAATCGTTTTGCCTGGGAGCCGGAATCCCCGTCACTGACTGGCTAAAAGAGTTCGGTGGCGGGATGAATTTCAAGCGAAAAGAGTTCCTGACGTTGATGGAAATGATCGAGCGGCGAGAGGTATCAAAGGTAATTGTCGCACACGAGGACAGGTTGGTGCGTTTCGGCTTCGATTATTTTGAGTATTTCGCCAATATGCACAACTGTGAAATTGTGGTGGTCAATCAGGATTCGTTGTCACCGCAGCAGGAAATGGTTGAGGATTTGATGGCGATAATCCACACTTTTTCTTGTCGGTTATATGGCTTACGCAGGTACAAAAAAACGATAAGGGAAGCTGCCAGTGAGTAAAGTCACTCGGATAGCGTACAGCAAAAACCTGAATCAAGGCAAGTACGACCATTTATCAACAATGGCTTGCCGGTTGGGGCGGTTGCGGACCGAAGTATGGGACAGATACGGTTCGATGGCCGGAGTTGGGTTGTCACACCGGGATGTCCGTGACGAGTGGTTAGCTCAGGAGCGCGAGTTTGACACACCGGCGCGGGTCTGGAAACAAACGTTGTCTGATGTGTTTGGCGACATTGAAGCAGCCCGCGAAGCGGCAAAATCCAGAGTGCGGCGAGTAATCTGGCGTAAGTATCCCGACGATGACGTGAAGCGCAAACGTCTGTTTACGCTGCTAAAGATAGACCGCTGGGGCGAAGATAGTTACCTGCGGCGACTGATGCGCCGTTACTACCGGCGCGGCCATACCAGCGTCGAAAACCAGATTGTGCTTGATACACAATGCTACAAGACTTTCGATATGGGGGGCGATGTCTGGCTATCAATCACCAGCCTGATCCCCCGGCAACGGTTGGTGATACCGCTCAACACGACGGTAGCCCCCAGTGGTACTATCAGGCTTATTCTGCGTGATGGACGAGTGGAAGTGCATTATGCGGTCGAGGCTGAAACCGTAACCGTGCAGCGACCACACGGCAACGGCCAGATTGGGGTTGATAAGGGGTATACCGAGGTATTTGTAGATTCTGATGGCGACCGGCACGGTGCTGGGCTGGGCGAGATACTGAGTGCAGAATCTGACAGGCTGAAAGTGAAATACCAGCGCCGCAACAAAATAGGCGCTATCGCCCGCAAGCACCAGAAGCGTAATTCGGCCAAGTTTGCCCGTATCCGGGCCAATAATCTTGGTCGTAAAAAAATGGACCGGCGCAAGAAATTGCACCGACAGAAGGTGCGTGACACCACCTTTAAGGCGGCTCACGCTCTGGTAGATAAGGCTGACACCATTGCTGCCGAGGATTTAACCTCTCCGATGTCTGGTAAATCTCACGGCAAGAATCAAAACCGGCGTCTTAATGCCTGGACGAAGGGCGTAATGGCAGAGGCATTGAACTCAGCAACACAGCGCAGAGGTTCTGCGCTTAAATTGGTCAATCCGGCCTATACCTCGCAAACAGATTCGAGATACGGCGTTCTATTGGGTGAGCGACGTGGGGATTTGTTTTACTGTTTCGATGGGGTGGTATTGGACGCTGACCAAAATGCCGCAAAGAACATTCTGGGCAGAGCGTCCGACACCGAAATAAACCTGTACACGTCGTACAGGCTGGTAAAGGATATTCTACACCGAAGGACCGAGCGGTTCAAAAACGGTTGGGATTGGCCCAACCCGGACTCCAGTTGCAGCGGTCCCAGGTTAATGCCGCTATCAACGGAGAGCGAATTACCTACGCTTGCTTGAGTGAGCAACTTCGCGCAAGAAGAAAGGAACAGCGAAACAGATGCCAGTAGGCAACAGGGAATTGCAGGCCTTGGAGGTCATCCATCGCTACGGTGGGCAGACCGGCTACAGCACGGTAGCCCAGGCGATGCGCGTGGGCAGCGAGTACGCCAAGATCATCTGCCAGGGCCTGGGAGAGGCCGACTGTATCGACATGACCATGCGGGGGCTGTGCAAGATTACGGCCAGGGGCATAGAGGAGTTGTTGAATCGGGGGAGCATCACGCTGGCAGACCTGGAGCCGGCAGATGAGGAGGCCGAGGCGACTCCTCAGGAGGCCGGAGGAACTCAGGCTCCCGGGGGCTGCGATACCCTCTATGCGGAGACGCCTCAGCCTGTAGCAGCAGTCACCAAGTCGCCGCGGATTATGATGGATGCAAAGTGTGCCTATTGCCACGGGCGTGGGGTGGACCCCTTCGGCTGCCCAGGCCCCACTTCAAAGTGCGCTGTCTGCGGGGGCAAGGGGTACAACCGCGTCGTTACCCCCTATGCCACCTGTACCGCCTGTGGCGGCACGGGCAAGGTGCTGGGCCGTCGCATGACCTGCACCACCTGCAAAGGCAGGGGAGTCGTGGCGGTCAGGCCAGGGGCCACCAAGGCAAGGCGCCGTTCCCCGATCTCGACTGCGTCGGGCACCGTCCAGCGGGGGCAGGTGGCCCCGATCTCGCTGCCCCACTCGGAACAACCGGTCCCCGTGGCCACGCGGATAGCGACCCACATCACCCACTTTCCCGGCGTCAAGACTGCCCACGTGGAGGCCCTCCTGGACCTGTCAGAGAGTGAGGCACAAGAGGTCCTGCAACAGTTGGTGCAGGCGTGCAAGATCCGCCAGAAGGATGACGGGCTGTACTATCCGGCGTGAAGAAAAAAGGAGACTTCCAAAGCCTGTGAGGCTTTGGAAGTCTCGAGTGGAGGGGTTGCGTGCCAACACAAAGCGTTCTACTGCCGACGAGGAATAAAAAGGCCACGCTGGTGGACCTTCTCGACCGGGTCATGGAAAAGGGGCTGGTCATCCAGACCGACATCATCATCTCCGTGGCTGGCATCCCCCTGATCGGGGTGAACTTGCGCGCGGCCATAGCGGGTATGGAGACCATGCTCAAGTACGGCCTGATGCGCGAGTGGGACGAGCGCACCCGCCAGTGGGAACGGGAGCACGCTCCCAACAAGGAGCCCGCATTGCTACCCAAAGAAGAGATTCTGCTGCGTATGTACGGGTCCCACTGGTACAGCAAGGGTATCTACCGCGCCTGGCGGCCGGGCACTCTGTACCTGACTGACAGACGGCTCTTCCTATTCCGCCATGAGCCGGGCGAGATGCTGTTCGAAACCCACTTTGAAAGCATAAGGGGGCTGGCGGTCAAGAGGGAGACCCACTTCACCGGGGTGGAGAGGGACATGATCTACCTTCTGCACAACCCGGATCGGCTGGCCTACCTCTACGCCCAGAGGCCGGGGGAGTTGGTGACGACCATCGAGGAGAGGATGCAAGCGTTGGGGCTCTCCCTGGACATCGACCCCGCCCTGCCACCGCTTGACCCGGAGGTGGCTGCCCTTCTGGGCCAGGAGGAGATCACCGCCGAAGGGAGAATGTGGCACAAGGTTGCTCCTGCTGGCATCATCGGGGCAACCTGGAGACCCGGCCGGCTGTACCTGACCGCTGAGCGCCTCTTCTGGTGGTGCACCGAGGAGCGCCAGGTCCTGTTCGATACTCCGCTTAATGGGACAACGGGGGCTACGATCGAGACCATGGACCTGGGGGGGCAGATAAAGGAGCGGCCTGTCCTCCAGGTTGCGTATCGAAACTCGCACGGCGAGCGACATGCGCTCTTTGCCGGCGATAACCTGGCCGAGTGGCAGGCGGCCCTGAGCCGTTTCGTCCAAGAGATGGAGACCTGTCCCCAGTGTGCCCGCCCCGCTCAGGTCAGACAGTTGCTTGAGGAGGGATGCCCTGCCTGCGGATGGACCAGCCCCCGACTGAAGAGCACCACCCCGCTCCCCTGTCCCACAGATGGGAGAGGGGCCGGGGGTGAGGGCTGATCATGGGCAACGTCATTAACCTGGACGAGGACAACTTCAAGCACGGCATCCTGGGGCTGGTCATCGCCCTGGTGGAGATCATCAGAGACACCCTGCGGCTGCAGGCTTTCAAGCGCATGGATGGGGAAAGCCTGACCGAGGACGAGATCGAGAGGCTGGGGGAAGCCCTGCAGGACCTGGACACGGCCCTGGATCAGATCAAGCAGGAACACGGCATAGAGGATTCCGTTCAGCAGGTAAGGGATGGCCTGGATAGCATCGTGGATGAGGTGCTGGACAAGATGCTGAACCCCGAACGGTGGGCGGAAGAGTTCAACAAACAGGAGATACGGTAAGGTGAGTCAGAGATGGGATCCCCCCCTCGCCGGGGACGAGCAGATGGTCCTGCATCAACAAGGGGCCTATCTTTCGGGGCACTCCTGGAAACTGGGGCACTTGTACCTGACGGATAGACGATTGCTGTTCTCCCAGGCCGGTAAGTTGGCTCTCGATCTGCCCCTCGGAGATGTCACTGGCCTGGGCTATTGGAAGAGGCCCTTCATCCTGGTCACCAAGACTTGCCTGCGTCTCTCGTATCGCAACGGTTCCATAGACCGGCGGCGAGAGGCTACCATTATCACCGACGGCCTGGAGGCCTGGACCCAACGGCTGGCCGAAGTGCTGACCAGCCTGGGGGTGGACTTTGAGGGACCGGAAAGAATGAACGGCGACGATGCTGCCCCCAAGAAACAGACAGATCTGAGCCACCGGATCGAGTTGGATGACCTGGAGCAGGTGGCGACGGCCCTGGACCCGGCCAGCACTGAGTTGGTCTGGTATCTGTGGGAGCACGGGCATGCCAGGATCGAGGAACTGCGGCAGGTGACCAGCGCTCCATCCCATATGCACGTGCTGAGCCGCATCCGGGAGACCATCAATCCCGTGGCCCGCCGCCTGCTGGGCCGGGCGTTGCTGGTCTTTGAGTCCCGGCGAACTGATCCCTGGACAGGCGAGGTAGTGCCCTTTTGTTGGTGGCTGTGCCTCGAGGCGGAGCGCCGACCCAAGATCGTGCCACCGGCCGACGTGTTCGACGAGGGGGAACAGGTGGTGGTCATCATGGAATTGGCCGGGGTCGAGGAAGAGAAAATCCAGGTGCAGGCTGAAAGAAAGCGCCTGATCGTGACCGCCGGCGACCGGCAGGCCTGGGAGATCGGCCTGCCAGTCCCGGTGGACGGTCGACGGATTGCCACCCGTTTTCAGAACAACGTACTGCAGGTCAGATTGGAAAAGAGGATTTCCTCATGACAGAGAATGCCAGGTTCATCTACGGGGTGATCCCTCGCACTGAGAAGGAGGACTTTGGTCCCATCGGCATCAAGGGCAACAGGGTCTATACCGTAACCTACCAGGACATCTGCGCCGTGGTGCACGCCTGCCCGCCCGAGCCGTACCAGGGCGACGAGGCCACGGTCAAAGATATGGTGGCGACGCACGGCGCTGTGGTGGATGCCATCTGGGAGGTGGCGGGCTCGGTGTTGCCCATGAGCTTCGACGTGATTATCAAGCCTGATGGTGAGAGTAGCGCCGACGGCCAAGTGCGGCGATGGCTCGAGGAGCAATACACCACGTTCAAGCTCAAGCTGGATGAGTTCAGCGACAAGGTTGAGTTGGGAGTGCAGATCCTTTGGGACCCGGAGGTTATCACCCGGCGGATTATCGAGGAGAACGAGGAGATCGGGCAACTGACTGCCGAGATGGCTACCAAGTCCAGGGGCCTGGTCTATTTCTACCAGCACAAGATCGCCGATGCCGTAAAGAAAGAGATGGGGACTAAGGCTGACGAGGATTACCGGCGCTACTACCAACGGCTGCGGGAATACGCCCAGGATACCCAGGTAAACAAAATCAAGAAACATTCGGACAAGCAGATGATTATGAACCTGTCCCTGCTGGTAAAGAGGGACCGGGTGCAGGCCCTGGGGGAGGAGCTGGCAGAAATCCAGGAGGAAGAGGGTGTGGATGTTCGCTTCACCGGCCCCTGGCCACCCTACACCTTCGCGGCCAAGATCGCGGTGATCGGAGGGGAAGCCGAGCGGTCTCCTGCCTGTCCTGAGCGTAGCCGAGGGGAGCCTGTCGAAGGGAAGTGGGGATAGAGGAGATGGTCGTGGAAAAAGTGGCTGCCTCGTACAGTCTGGTGGAGGTCCTGGACCGGGTTCTGGAGGGCGGGATCGTCATCGAGCACCGGGAGGTATGGCTGGACCTGCTTGACATCCCCCTGGAGTTGATGGTCCTAGAAGAGAGAGCAGCCATCATTTCTGCTGACATCTATCTGGAGTATGCGGAAGCTGTGGGCCTGCTCCCGTTGGAGGAGCCCCGCCACGTGACCGAATACGCTTCACGCAAGCGGCCGCGGGCTGAAATCCCCACGTCAGGCGTGAAGCATAATGCGTGATGCGTGCAACGTGAAGCATATATAGCGTTAACCCATCACGTTTCACCCGGAGGTGAGAGAATGGCTGGCAATCGGGACTGGTATCTTGTGGGCGAGCCGGGGGAGATGGTGGACGTCCAATGTGCCTACTGCTATGGGACGAGCAAAGACCCCTTTGGGCTTCCGGGCCCCGAGTCTAATTGCCCTGTCTGCGGCAGCAAAGGCTACAATCGCGTGATGGCCCCTTACGTGCGCTGCGTGGCCTGTGGCGGCACGGGCAAGGTGCGCGGCAAGCGGCTGAGCTGCATCACCTGCAAGGGCCGGGGGGTGACCACGGTCAGAGTGTCCATGGTGACCTGTCCTCAATGCAAGGGAACGGGGCGCCAACCGGACATTGAGCATGACCTGGCTTGCACCCTCTGCGGCGGGCGGGGCAGGGTGGACCGGAGGAAGCAGGCTGCAGTGCCAACCGCTTCTGCCGTACGGCAGGCGCCAGCAGTATCGCCGCCGCCCCCACCGCCCCCCGAGATCCGGCCGGCGCCCTCATCACCGCCGACAGCCTCTGCGGCCGATCAGATCGCAGCCTATGTCAACAACTTTCCTGGCGTGCGGCCGCTGGACGTCCAGGTCATCTTTGGCCTCTCGCCCGCCGAGATGGAACGGATCTTGCAGGACCTGGCACTGTCGCGTCGCATTCGCCAGAAAGAGGACGGCCTCTATTACTCGACATGAGCTGTGAATCTGTTGCGAAGGGAAGTGAAAGATGACCTGGCAGTGGCAAGGCAAGACCTACGAGACCCGGGCGGCCCTGGATGAAGCCAAACGTCGCCATTACGAGGCCGTTTCTGCCGGGTACCGGGCTCGACGCCTTGCGAAGCAGCCAGGAGGGACAGGACGTCCATCGGGAGCCAGCAATTGTGGCCCGCCGGGGACAACCGCAGGCCCCGGATGGGGCCGAGAGGGAGGCGGTCGTACCCCCCCCCAGCCGGCCCCGGAAGTCACGCCACCTCGATCGGCTGTGCTGGGCAAACCTGAAGAGCCGGATGATCTGACACGCATCCGGAACCGGAATGTTGGAAAAGGCATCCAGCTTCGGCTCAACCGGGGCGGGGTGTGTACCTTTGAACAATTGGCGCGCCTGACACCGGATGAATTTGAGGATCTGACCGGCGTCAGCGTCGAGTTGGTCAGGCGCGGACGGCATATCGAGCAGGCGAGGGAGCTGGCGAAGGAAGCCAGATCGGGTGAGTGAAAGATGGTGGGTCCAGAGGGGGAATAGCGATGGCTATCATTCTATCCAAAGAGGCGCGGAAAGAGATCGTGGGCCGGCTGGTGGAGAAGGGAAACCCGTTCTACAACACACGCGACGGGGAGTACTACACCGATGGGCAAGGGGTCTGGTGGCGAGATGCGTGGGGACGAGACCACCCGCCGGGCGAGCAGGTGAGCGCGCCGGAGGAGGCGGTACCCATCAGCGCCTTTGTCCCGGTCTGGATCGAGCCAAGTTGGCCCAACGAGGATGTGGCTACCACCGAGGAACAGGCTACCCTGCTCCACGCCGAGATCTATGACGAAATCGGGGGCTTCTGAGAAGACGGAAAGGGAGGCGATTGGATGCTCAAGCGTAAGCAGATGCGGCTCATTGCCCAGGCGGCGGCCAAGTGCGGCCGGCCAGACATGGTGGAACGCATGCAGCAGATGCACGCCGCGCAAGTGGTTTTCAATCGGGAGTACATCCGCGATCTGGTGTTCCAGATCGAAGCCGATCGCCTGGCCCGCCACGCGGAGGTGGAGGACTTGCAGGCCTGGTTCGTTGACGAGCGCGCTATCCGCCGGGCAGAGCTCCAGGCGCTTCGTCAGGAGGTGGAGGCCTTGAAGGACGAGACCCGCTACGAGATGGCCGACTATGCCGCCCAACGCCAGGAAGGTCACGAGATGTGGCAGCAATACCTGGCGGCTGTCAGGAGGCTGAGGAGCGGGCAAGTCGAAGAGAAGCAGTGATGACCGCCGGGGTGGACGTCTTTCTCAAACACGCGGAGGCCATCGGCTTGCCCCCACTGATTGCGCCCACATGCTGAATGAGTTATCACACCTCGGCGGTCAATCCCCATTATAGTGCAACTTCTCCGGTCTGCAAATAGCACCCTGACCTAGATCAGATCTTTCCCGCTCAGATCGCCCCAGGCATGTCGGTCACGGCTTGCAGAGAGAGCAGCGCGGAAATGGGGCATGGTGATCTCGAGTGGCTGCTCGTCCGACTCCTGTCCTCCATTCAGCTCCAGATACTCCCGGATGGCCAGCATGGCCGCCTGACGGCAGATGCCCTCGATGTCGGCTCCCACCAGCCCCTCACTCAGGTCGGCCAGGGTTTCCAGGTCCACGGTGGGTGACAGGGGTTTGCCCCGGGTGTGAACCTGGAAGATAGCCATCCGGGCGGCGTGGTCGGGGGTGGGCATCTCCAGCACCACGTCAAAGCGGCCCGCCCTGAGTAGCGCCGGGTCAATCATGTCCGGCCGGTTGGTGGCCCCCAGTACCACCACCGCCTTCAGGTCTTCGATGCCGTCCATCTCGGTCAGGAACTGGCTGACCACCCGCTCGCTGACGTGGGTGCTGTCACCGGAGCCCCGCAGCGGGGTCAAAGCATCCAACTCGTCGAAAAAGACGATGCAGGGGCTGGCCTGCCGGGCCTTCAGGAATACCTCGCGGACCCCTTTCTCGCTTTCGCCCACGTACTTGGACATCAACTGCGGCCCCTTGACCGAGATGAAGTTGGTCTCGCTTTCCGAGGCCACCGCCTTGGCCAGCAACGTCTTGCCACAGCCCGGCGCGCCGGTCAGGAGGATCCCCTTGGGTGGCGTGGTCCCGGCCCGCTGGAACAGATCTCCGTGTTTGAGCGGCCACTCGATGGTCTCTTGCAGGGTGCGTTTGACCTCCTCCAGGCCGCCCACGTCGTCCCACTTGACGTCGGGGATCTCGGTAAAGACCTCGCGGATGGCCGAGGGCTCGATCTCGGACAGGGAAGCCAGGAAAGCGTCGTGGGTCACTTCCAACTCGAGCAGCCGCTCGTAGGGAATGCTGGCCTCGGCAAAGTCTATATCGGGCATGATCTGGCGCAGGGTGATCATGGCCGCCTCGCGGCCCAGCGCCTCCAGGTCTGCTCCCACGAAGCCATGGGTAATCTGGGCCAGTTTTTCCAGGTCCACGTCGTCGGCCAGGGGCATGCCCCGGGTGTGGATCTGCAGGATCTCCAGGCGGCTGTTCTTGTCGGGGATGCTGATGGCGATCTCGCGGTCGAAGCGGCCGGGGCGGCGCAGGGCCGGGTCCAGGACGTTGGGGATGTTGGTCGCTCCGATGACAATGAGTTGCCCTCGGTCTTTCAGCCCGTCCATCAGGGCCAGCAACTGGGCTACCACCCTCTTCTCCACCTCGCCCTGCACCTCCTGCCGCTTAGGAGCGATGGCGTCGATCTCGTCCAGAAAGATGATGGCCGGGGCATGGCTAGCGGCCTCTTCAAAGACGGCTCTCAGGGCTGCTTCGGATTCACCATAGTACTTGTGAATCACCTCCGGCCCGCTGACGTGGGTGAAGTAGGCTGCCGTCTCGTTGGCCACGGCGCGGGCGATGAGGGTCTTGCCGCAGCCCGGCGGGCCGTGCAGCAGCACACCCTTGGGGGCATCAATCCCCAACCGGTCAAAGACCTCGGGGTACTTGAGCGGCAACTCGATCATCTCCCGAATTCGCGCGACCTCGCGGTTCAGGCCACCAATGTCCTCGTAGGTGACCTGCGGGGCGCGGCCCTCCCCTGCTCCATCCCCCTTGAGGCGCACATCCGTGGTCCGCCCGACGATGACCACGCCGGCTGGCTTGCAGTCAGTCACGGTAAAGTCCACAACCCGGCTGCCAAAGAGGTTGACCCGTACCTGGTCCCCGGGAGTCAGCACCAATCCCTCCACCAGCTGGCCCACGTAGCGGCTGTCGGAACCCCGGGGCAGCGCCCGCGCGGCCGCCATCGGTTCCAGGGTGACAGACCGGGCTGTCTGAAAATCCACCTTGCGCAGATGGACCTTCTCCCCCAGGCCCGCCTCGGCGTTCTGGCGGATGATGCCGTCAATCTGCACGATCCCTTGGCCCCGGTCGGCGTGGTAGGCGGGCATCAGCTTGGCCGCCGTGGCCTGCTCTCCCTGGATCTCGACGATGTCGCTGATAGTGGCCCCCAGCCGCTCGATGTCCCGGGGGTCAAGGCGGGCGATGCCCCGTCCGACGTCTTTGGTCTGGGCTTCGGCCACGCGAAAGCTAATCACGTTCTCTTCAGTGTTGTTGCTCAAAGCTTCCTGAACTCCTTCCATGTGTTTCGTGCCTACTCGATGTCCGCCGTCAAATACGCGGCCAGCTCCTTCGTGCGTTCCTGTTTCTGCCGCAGGAAAAAGCTCTTCTGGTACTCGGCTACTTTCTTCCTGGTTCTGACCTCTTTGACCACGATATCCTCGTCCAGCCCGGGAATGACGTTGTGGAAAGCACCGATGAAAAGGATGCCGTCTCGCTCCAGCGTGCTGTTGATGATATGGGTTATGTGCCGGTCCCTTTCCTTCAGGAGATTCTTCTTTATCCGCTCGTACTTGAGAACTGCCCAGAACTTGGCGGCCAGCGTCCGGGCGTTGGCAATGGCCTTGATGCTCTCCACCTCCTTGACCACGGTGGCTGCATCTTCCGTCTTGACGATTCTTGCGCCCCTCTCCACCAGCCTCTCGACCAGTTGGTAGTTGGGGCTACCCTGGCTGGCAGCGCCCGCCACAATGCGCAAACCCAACGCGCCGTCGGCGGCCAAACCATCCTGGTAGATTTGATACTCATCGACGTCCAGGGCGTCAAAGTACCGGGCGATGGCTTCCCAGAAGCCAGCCACCGTCTGTTGGTGCCTGTTCCATGCCTCGTCGCCACTCACCGCCCGGCCCTTCTCCTCCACTTGCGCAGCCACGCTGCCCATATCCGCGCTGGTGTGGATGATGGGGATATAGAACAGTATCCTCATTACGTACCTCCTACGGCCCCATTGGCCTTGCGCAGCCTGATCTCCAGGACACCGTTCTTGTAAGTGGACTCTACCGTACCCTCGTCAATCGGGCAGGGGAGTTCCAGCTCCTTGGCGTATCTCCTGCCCTTGATTGCCGTGGAGAGCTTGAGAAGGCCATGGTGAACCTCGATCTGGACGTCTTTCCCCCCCACGCCGGGCAACTCGGCGATTACCAGCAGCACGTCATCCTCGTCAAAGACGTCCACCAGTGGCTCCCGCACCTCGTCGACGACCGGTCCCTTCTCGGTGGGACGGATGTTGCCGAAGGATCGTACCTGGGGGGTGTGGCCGCTTACTCCTCGGCGTACCGAGACGCCGTAGACACCCCTCGGAATCCCGCCGACCCGCGTCTGGCTGGCGTGCCGTAGCTCGGCAATCTTCTCCCCGTCGAGTTCAGATAGGTCCACCTTGTCCGCCAGGTTCGCCGCCAACTCGACCAGGTTGCCCAGCCCCTTGAACATGTCACCCAGCCCCAGGTCTATACTGATTCCTTCGTCCTTTTTCTCTTTGTCTTCTGCTGCCATACCCAGACTCCTTGTCTCTACTGTACCTTGCGCAGCCGGATCTCGAGTATCCCGTTGCGGTAGGTAGTTTCCATCGAGGCGGCGTCGACCAGTGAGGAGAGCAGGATCTCTTTCACATATCTTCCCTCCCCCGTAGTGGACAGATCCACGATGTCGTCCTGGACATCAATCTGGATGTCAGACTCGTCCACGCCGGGCAGTTCGACCACAATCAGGATCAGATCATCCTCATCAAAGATGTCTACCAGGGGCTCCCGCTCCTCGGCCACCACCGGCCCTTCGTCGGTGTCGCGAATGTTGCCAAAGTGCTCGACGGTGGGTGCGCCGCCTAACCCCATGCGCACGCTGAAACCGTAAACGCCGCGCGCTTGATCAAGGCCCTCGACGGTGAACTCACCGTGGCGGTTGACTTGTGATTCCCCCTCTTCGATCATCCCCGAAAGCAGTTCCATAAAGTTGCCAATCCCCTTGAACATGCCACCGAGGCCAAGATCAATGTGGATACCTTCTTCGCTTTCTGTCTTCCGCTCAGTCATACTGTTTCCTCCTCATACTGAGATTGAGAGACCGTAGGTCTCTGTCATGTGCCAATAAGGTTGGTATTGCTGGCCGCCATCGAGCTGCCGGCCAGCAATACCGAGGTGATGGTCGCCAGGGTGGACGCTTTCCTCTTTCGTCCTACTCGTTCTACGCGGTGGCCATCGGCTTGACCCCAACCCCACTGCCAACGTTTGTATCCCTATTCCAAGGCTTCCGTGTGCCGCAGGTAGGCATCTACGGTCGAGAGCGTCGTGCCCGCTTCCACTGTGGGCACGCGTCGCCACCATCGCTCCCGCGCCAACTCGTATTCATCCGGGTTCACTTGCCAATTGGTGAACAGTTCATAGACCTGCCGCAGGCCCTCTTGGGCTGTGCTCCAATCGCCGTCAATAGAGAGCTCCGCGATTTGGCCCGCAACCGATCGCTGCCCAGCGCCGTAGGCAACCAAGGCGGCGTCCCGCTCAAAGTCAGTACCATGACCACCGCTCGCTCCGGTTACCAGGTAGCCCAACGCGTCGCCGAAAGCGATGGCAATTTGCCCTGCCAAGGCCAGCCGGTAGCCGGCGTTGATGGCCAGGAAGGTGATCAGATTCAACAAAGCGGCACTGTTCTGGATATGGGCCGAGGGAGCTTCCTGCTCAATGTGTCTTTGAAGGACCAGAGCGTCATTGAAGGAGAGAGGTGGGCGCTGGTGCCAGTGGCGAGGGGGAAGAAAGGACACGTTGAAGTCACCTAGGACAAAGTCGCCAATGTCGTCCCCGCCCCCCAAGCCTTGACGCAGCATCCCCCACAACTCGACAAAGAGCGTCTGGGCCACAGAAAGGTCGGGCTGCAGGACAATCTGCGGCTGAACTCCATCCTGCAGAACGATCCCGCACTCGATGCCCGTCAGGGCCTGTACTTCCACCGGCAGAGTGATCTCGATGCTGCCGCTGGTATGCCCGGCGGAACGTACCTTCCGTGTTCCCAGATGCATATCAGTTTCCTCTCCCAGACAATCTAGCATTATATCTAGCATTATATCTAGCATGTATTGTAGCATACGATGAGTAATTTGTCAAGGAGGCGTATTAACTGGGCAGGGCATGTTCAAAGTCGGAAATCAGGTTGGCAGAGCAAGAGATTAAGGGCCTCTAATGGATAGGCATTGAATCTGCGTCTAGCGGAAGGGACGTTGTTGTAACCTTGGCGCAAAATGAGGGCCAATGCCAGATTGTTCAGTGTGGCCATGGTCCGAGCGGCGTGCCCAATGGTTAAGCGGCAGCTATCCTCTTTGAAGGTAACATCCCGGCGATAATGCAAGCCATTTTCGATGCCCCAATAGCTGCGAAGATATGACAGCAACTGTCGAGGAGACGCTTGATCTGCGGGTAGGCTAGTTAGTCCATAGCTAATTTGCGTGGAAACTTTACCGGTCTTCACGTAGATGAACTGCCTTTCAAGTTTGAAAACTTGTTCCACATATGGCCAATCGAGATAGTCTCTGAGCATACTGCTAACGGTAATTGTCCGCTTCTCGATACGACCGTGGCCCTTATTCACACTCGTGGCCGATTTGAAATCAGTCGGAGTAGGAGCAAATCCGGGAGTTACCGGCTCTGGCTCAAACAAATGGGTGATGGTTTCCATTACCTGCATCTGGTTCCCTTTGGCGGTCCAGATGTAGTGACCATGATTACGCACAACCTCTACTGACAGCTTGCGTTGCGTGTGTATAGCGTCTCCAACCAATATCTTGCCGCGCAGATCAATTACCTGTACCAGTTCTGGCGCCACCACAATCTCATTCTCCTTATCCCCTACCGACATCTGCATCAAGACCAACCCTTCCCCAGGTAAATATGCTGCTAACAAATGCTCCCTTGAATTCTGGCTCAAGTCGATAGTTCCCCGCAGCGTTTTGCCATCTATCGCTACGACCACCTCCTGACTGCTTTGGGCTTGATGATCGAAATAGGCAACCAGTAGTTTTTCCAGTTCTTCAATATCCACAATTTCTCCCAACATTCGGCTGATGGTCACCCGGTGTGGCATACTTGCCCGTGGTAATCCCAGCGTTGCCACCAACTTCTCTGTCCGATGTTTCAGCCATTCTGCCATTCCGTGTGGACCATCTTCTCCACTCAATTTCGCCAGAATGACCAGGATCAACATGTCCGCCAATTGATACCTTACTCCCCGTGGGTCTCGACTATCAGATAATTGTCTCAAAAAAGCATACAACCCGCGGAAATCAAATAACATCTCTCCCAGCATAAACCTCTGTAGTTCAGCATTGTACTTAACCCGACTTCCAGTATACTTCATTGTGGACCTCCATCAGTTCTCTTGGGTTTTTGTCAAGAACCTTACTGATAGAGGTCTTTTTCTCTTTTGTCAATCGACTTTGAACATGCCCTGATTAACTGGGTGCGTTCGGGAATATTGGGCAATATCAAGCGGCGAGAGTGAGTTGCCAGGCGTCATCCCATCGATTGCTAAGAAATTCGGCTCGCAAGGCCAACATATTCTCAGCTCCGGGGCGAGACCAGCGCATACCCGCTCCTCTCATCCGTGCTCCCACCATTTGTTTGCAGGCGCTTTCGACGGTACCACTGCCAACCGGATATCCCTCTTCGTGGAATTCTTGATATTGCATACGGCGGGCATTGCGACTGAAGTAACCAGCTTGAGTAACCAATTCTTTCAATTGCGCCGGGTGATCATCAGCCAAAGCCAAAATATTTGCGACGACGGTTTGTGCGTGACCAAGCCATAATTCGTCTTTGCGGCTTTTCACCCAGCGCTTCTCCTGCTCCGGTGACATAGTTTCAACCAGATGGGCAGCTTTCCATATATGTTGTACCGCATGCGGCCAATCCACGATCCCTTGGGCAGTCGGAAAACAGTGGCTCCATAGATTCCAAACCCAGGTGGCCCCATCCCCGATGCAAGCATGTTCTTGGGCCTGATCATAACCCCGCCGTGCTGCTTCTACCGATAACAACTTAGCGAAGGGTTCAGGCTCTCCAAGGAAGGCCACATAACTTTGCTTCTCTGCTTTGACCACTTCTTTTTCTTCCTTATCCTTCTGGCAATACTCAAGTTGGGTTTGATAGTCAAATACACAGCCAATTTTGACCTCTTTCCACTCTTCACCCAGGATATACACCATGGCTCCATCCATGGTCACCCCTTTTTTCACCGGGGCCATAAATGGGTTGCTGCCCAACAGGATCACGGAAATCCGCGGGGAACTTCCTCCCAACATTAATCTGCAGGAGTCAATAGCGCCCAACATCTGGCCCATCACAGCGGATCGTCGACAAATCGAGCACATCGTCTACGATCTGGTCAATCAAATCCAGGACTGGATTCCGGAAAGCGGAACGCTGACTCTGGAGGCAGGCAACCTGTCGCGCGATTTAGACGAGGCACAACCGGACGTCGATTTGCCACCGGGAGACTACGTGTCGCTCAAAATCGGACACAAGGGCGCCAGCGCAGCCTGGCACCACATCACCGGCAGCAAGTCTTTGAGCCGTTCTTCCTAATGTCTGATGCCGTTGCTGATGGCGTGGGGTTGCGGCTGGCAGCGGTTTACGGCATTGTCAAGCAGAACAACGGGTACATCACGCTTGAAGAAGGGGAGGACGGCGGCAATGTGTTCTGGGTGTGCTTGCCCCGATCCTCCGCTGCGATCCAAGAAGAGCTGGCGAACGAAGGAGACAACACCCAGATTTGACGAGCGGCTTTGCTGTCTGGTCAATACGTCAAAACAACATACCAATCGCTGAGAGAGCCTCTCTTATAGAAATATCGAGCAATTTCAGGGGAAATCCCGCAGAAAATGGCCCTGAAACTCGCCCTGAGGGGTTCTCAGACGTGACTAGAGGGTACTTCAATGCAAAATTCAAGCGGCTCGCGCGGTTCTGTGAGCATTTCCTAGAAAGAGTACATGAGACGCCGGATGCAACGTCTATTCGCTCTCAAGCCTGACACCTTCATTAGCGATAGCAGCTGCTCGGATGTATTGCAGCGGCATTGCTGGACTGGTCCAACCGCCGGCATCCATCAGGCGATCAATGGGCGTCCCATTGCGAGCCGCCGCGGTAGCCCAGTAGTGCCGACAATCATGAGCACTGAGTCCTTCGATGCCGGCTATGGCGCCCAGTACCTTCACCCTCTCCGTCAAACGCCGGGCAGTCATGCCAGCACCGTGCAGTCTGCCATCCTTGCGACTCCGGCGCATCAGCGGACCGGCGGCCAAGGCGTCGGCCTCAAAATAGGCCCGAGCGGCCGCCAATGTATCGACGCTCAGACGGTGGGTTTGGGTCTTGTCCACTTTGGGTCGATGGAACACCATCTCTCCGCGACTCAGGTCGAAATCTCCCACGGATAATTCCGCCACCTCAGAGACCCTCAACCCGTGGTCCAACAACAGACACATCAGTAGGGTGTCCCGCCGGCCTTGGGCAGTATCGGCAGGCTGGGCCTTGAGGGCTTTTGCTTGTGCGGTGGTGAAGGCCACCGGCACGGACTTCTTCCTACCCGATCGTGTGGGGATGCCTTCCACTCTGCGAACATCGTTGACTCGTTTTCCCTCGGCCCGATTGTAGCCCGTCACGGTCCTAATGAGGGCATGGTCCTCGGCGCTCACCGTCCCCGCCTCCAACGCCAACGTCGCATAGCGCTTGACTGTGGAAAGGCGCACATTGACACTCCGCACCGCATAGCCCTCTCTCAGTTGCCAGCGCAAAAATCCCTTGATGATGCCCCAAGTCATCCCGCGCCAAGCTTCTGGATCATTGACCAGATCGCCGGCAACAATGCCCACTTGTGACAGATACTCTGAGAATAGCGCTAGGTCCGCGGCCTGCCTTCGCAGTGTCTGAGCAGCTCGACGTTCCCGATAATCCACGAAGGTGTGTCGCCTAGCTGACTGGTCTGCAACCCTGCCAACCTCAGTTATATCGGTGCCGACAATGGCAGCAGGCTTTACCTCAGGACTCTGCATCACCAATTCCTCCGTTCAATACCGTCCGATTTACTTAACAAATCAGACGGTATAATAGCATAAAGTCAGGCCACTGTCTATAAGAGGGTGCTGGTCATAGGGTGCCAGTTAAAGGTGTTAGTTAAGGGTGCACATTGGCCTGAGGATCCGTGTTTTCAGTATTTCCCTGATTCTGGTCAATTTCCGGCTCCCAGGGCGCTACAACATCTCGAAACGCCCCAAATACGGGAGGGGGGGGGCTACAACTCCGCAACGATAGTATTTATGTTTTTTCATTTGACTGGCT
>Ga0307929_1000659_pt1 | contig 32064 bp, 16 predicted proteins | sample AceLakmetage1330_FD_203160 | JGI IMG/M metagenome (GOLD analysis project Ga0307929, IMG submission 203160) | Saline water microbial communities from Ace Lake, Antarctica - #1330 | ecosystem: Environmental > Aquatic > Non-marine Saline and Alkaline > Saline | place: Antarctica: Ace Lake...
AGCCCTGTGGCCAATGCCGGTGCGAATGCTACGATTTGCGAAGATGGCAGTTTGACCCTGGACGGACAGGCTGAAAATAGTTGTGCTACGCTATGGACTACAACGGGTGATGGTAACTTTGACGATGCTTCATCACTTCAGGCGGTTTATACTCCGGGCGAAAATGACAGAGCCAATGGTTCTGTTGAGCTTTGTCTGACGGCCGATGCCTGCCAGCCTTGCACGGTGGCCGATGAAAGTTGTATAGTTCTGACTTTTGCACCAAGCCCTGTGGCTGATGCCGGTGCGAATGCTACGATTTGCGCCAGCCAATCTTACCTACTGGACGGAAATTCTACCAATGCCGCCAGCATTCTATGGACGAGTTCGGGCGATGGTATTTTTAATAATCCACAACTCACCGATGCGACCTATACTCCCGGTGCAAGCGATGCCAACAATGGCACTGTGATACTTAGTTTAACCGCTTACCCGCTTAATCCTTGCACAACTGAGGTTACCGATACAATGACGCTAACGCTCAATCATTGCCAAACTATGGTAATTGCTGCCGGTTGGTCGGGTATTTCAAGTTGGGTTGACCCCTTCGATACACAACTCGAAACATTGTTTGCTCCCATTATGGATGAATTAATAATACTCCAAACCATGCAGGATTCCTGGTGGCCGGCGCAAAACATGAACACCATAGGTGCTTATAATAGCCAGCAAGGTTATAAGATTAAAGTTACCGGGGAAGTGGAGATAACTATTCCCGGAACACTGCCCGAAAGCCCGGCCATTACTTTGAATCCAGGCTGGAACCTGATCCCTGTGTTGAGTTCATGCAATGTGGATGTGGCTTCGTTGTTTGCCGGTACTGATGTGGTAATGGTGAAAGAAGTTGCCGGTTGGAAATTGTACTGGCCTGATTTGAATATCAATAACTTGATCGAGTTACAAACCGGCAAATCCTATTATATATTTATGGATAATGCCGCCACGGTTAGCTTTCCAGAGTGCGATCCGCTGAAATCGGTAGTGCCAAATGTGGGTAAGACTTATGATGACTTCTATCTTCCTCTGCGCTGGATCGATTTTGTACCCGGTTCCAGCTCGCATGTCGTTGCTATACCAGCCCCTGTTATCGGTTTTGAAAATCTCGCTATTGGAGACTTGGTTGGACTTTGCGATGTTTCAGGGGCATGTTTTGGCATGGCCGAATGGACGGGTAGCAACATTAGCATCCTGGCTTTTGCCGATGACCCGACCACCAGCGCAAAAGATGGCTTTGCTGAAGACGAAATCATGCAACTGGTTCATTATTCGCTGACGCATAATTCGTTTACAACTATGGATGTAGTTTATGATGAATCTTATCCTGCCCACGATGGTACTTATCTTGACCAGGGCATATCGGTGGTAAAATCATCGCAAGCCAATACGATTAATAATTACACCCAAGCTAACGTAAAGTTGTATCCCAATCCGGTAAAGCAAACTTTGATGATTCAGATGGATGATAATCGCAATGCAAAAATTGAAGTCTTAAACATGGAGGGACAAGTTGTTTATAAAGGTAATCTTGTTTCGCAGCAAAGCCAGATCGATTTTTCAGCTTATTCTATCGGAGTTTATCTGGTTCGCATTAGCGGAAATGGCATCAACCATATCGAGCGGATTACCAAGCATTAGTTATTGATTTATTAATAAATAAAAATCGGCGATGGAGTTTTTCATCGCCATTTTTTTTTGTTGGTATAAATATTTCAAAATTTGTATGTTTGCGAATCAATAATCAAAAAATAGTCTTATGAAAAACTTAATTACACTTCTTACCTTGCTGCTGGTTCTGTTTTGCTATACTGGTTTTGGGCAAAACAGCGAAGCCGACCCGATGAAATCTTTCAAGGAATTTAAAGCTAAAACTATGTCACAGGATAACTTCGCTTGGCAGCAAAAACCAATTCAAAAAAATGCCGACAACCTGGATGATGACTATGGCGATGCTCCCCAATGGGATTGGGCAGAAAAATTTGCTGCCTCGGGAAAAGATTATATTAAAAAAGCGGTGAGCGATGACGATGGAAACATTTACCTGGTCGGTGATTTTTCGGGAACCATGCTTTTGGGCGTGACGGTGCTTACCAGCATTGGCCATCACGATCTGTTTGTAGCAAAAGCCGATGTGTCAGGAAATATCTTGTGGCTCGTGCAAGGCTCCTCCGGCACAATGAATACGTGTAGCATGAAAGACATTTTTCTTGGCGAGGGCTACATTTTAGCTACCGGATATTTTGAAGGTGAAGTTTTTGGAATTCAAGATGCCTCGGTAAATGCCATCGGATCTATTAGTGATGCCATCCTGCTCAAAGTTTCCTTGGATGGCCAGGTCGAATTGCTGAAAAATTATGGAGGGGGTGCCTATCAGGGTGTCGCCCTTGCCGAAGACAACGACAAAAATATTTACCTTACCGGTTATACTGATGGTGACCAGAACTACACCTCATCTTCATTTTTAGCAAAACTCGATGCCGGGGGCACGGCAATTTGGTGGCAGGAGCATGCGATTGCCTTTAATGATGTGCTTATTTCAGAAAATAAACTCTATGTGGCTGGCACGGTTTGGGTTGGTACTGCTCTTGATGATATAATATTAGCCCCCTTTTCTTGGGCCGATGCCGTTATTGCCAAAGCCAATCTGGACGGATTTTATGAATGGGCAGTGATTGGGGAGCATAATATACTAAGCTATGGTGATAGCTATTTTCCGCGTATTGAAGCAGGTAATGGGGGCTATATATATTTGTCAGGGTATTTTAGAAATTATTTGCAGTTTGGGGATTTCCAGATCTCAAGCAACCTTCAGGATGTTTTTATAGTTAAGATCAACGATATGGGAGAAGTTGTGTGGGCAAAAGCCACCACCAATACCCAAAACCGGCTTGATGGCTTTGCTGTACTCGAAAACGACAAGCTCTGCATTTCGGGAGCCATGGAAGCATCGGCAGCATTTGATGATATCGTACTGGAAACCCCCAATGGCGGTTCAGGTTTTTATATGGCCGTGTATGATTCATCGGGCCAAGCCCAGAGTGCTTTTAATGTGCAGATGCAAACAACAGCAATGGCTTCCTACCCTGGAAATAAAATTCTTCAATCCGGTGCATCCGAAATTTCGACTACTTTATCCAACTATGATTTTATAGGTAATCACACAAGATTGATGGTTAGCACAGGAAATTCAGGTACTTCAAAATTAACAGGCCTCGAAGCCGATTCATCGGGTATCGTATTTTCGTTGAACAATATTTATGGCTATGCCGATTTTTATGGTGTGGATTTATACACCACCAAAGAAACCATGGTGCTGGCTGCACAAAAACCAAATGGCGATTTACTGTGGCACAGCACCATGCCCGGCGGTGTTTCGTGGTATAGTTTTACCGAAACAAGCCTGAAACTTGACGAACAGAATAATCATCTGTTTCTGCATGGCGATTATAATGACACGCTACAAATTGGCGGCCTCGAATATACCAACGCAGGCAAAAGCTCGTTTATCGCTTGTTTTACTACTTCCGGTCAGTTTTTGTGGGCAAAAGATATTCCTTATAATGTAAATATGCAATCGGTAGATTGCGACTTACAAGGGAATGTATATTTCAGCCTAACTTTTTCAGAAACTATCAACATTGACGGGTACAGCTTTACCTCGAACAGCGATAGTGATGCGCTGGTGCTGAAATACAGTGCCGGGGGAGAATATGTTTCTGCGAAACACGTCCAAACCGATATTTACTTTTACCAGGTGGGTATCGCCGTGCAGTCCACCGGCGGATATTATCTTACCCTTGAACCGGCGGGCGACACCATATTTTTTAATAACGGAAATGATAATATGCTTTTTAACCCCAATACCGGCCGTTGTGTAGTGGCCAAATACGATGAACAAGGCAACTATCTGTGGGCAAAATCGTATGGATATTCCCCCATGAGTTATGGAGGACATTACGCCTGGCCTACGGCTTCGCAAACCGATGATAATGGGAATCTTTACCTAACAGGCTCACATGCCGACTCAGCAATATTTGATGATATTATGCTACGGACACCTTATCACGAGCTTAGCCCTTTTACAGCCAAAATTGATGCCAATGGGAATGCACTTTGGGCAAACTCCATCCAGATTAGAATTTGGGGAAACAATTATTGTGAGGCCGAAATTGACAACGAAGGAAACTTTTACTGTATGGGCGACCTGCGCGATACGATGAATATTGGTAACTGGGTGATAATACCCGAAGAAGCCCAAAGTATGTACGTTGCGAGTTATGATAACGATGGAGAAGCCAGGTGGGTGAAAACCATCGATGGCGCATCTTCCGGAAACCATCTTTATGGAATGGCGGTTTACGCGCCCGACAATCTCTTTGTTGGTGGTGGTTTTAGATATAAGGCTGTAGTTGGCGAAACCGAACTTTATACAAGCTCATCGCAATCAGGGATGATGATACACATAGGCGAAGAAATTCCTTACTCGAATATCAGTGATGACGATCCTACCGCAATTCATTTTGATATCCGCCCAAATCCTGTCGAAGACTTCGTGTATCTTGATTTTGAGGAATCGAATCAAAAATATGGGATTGAATTGATAGACATGCAAGGCAAGGTTTTACAGCAACTCAGAAAACCGGAGGCCGAAAATTCGATGAGGATTGATTTGTCAGGATTATCCAGAGGAGCCTTTTTTATTCAGGTTTCAACCAAGGGAAAATCATCGGTACGGAAAATCATTATTCAGTAAGGAGCAATCACTCGCTCTTTTACCCCAGCTCAAAGGTGGTGATGCCGTAAACCTTGCTGATGTCGATTTTGGGAGGGCTGCCATAATACATGCGGGCGCATTCAAAAACATAAGCGGCTCCGTATTTTTGCATTAGGCGCAGGGCTGCTTCATTGGCCACAGGGATGTCCAGAAAAATATCCTCGCCGGGGGCTGCATCAAGGCAGGTCTTGTAAAGTGATTCGGCAATGGTTTCGTCATCTGCGAAAAGCGGACCTATTTTGTAGCCAACATTAGCCTTTCGCAAAACACAAAATCCCTTTATCTTCCCGGCGATCGAATATTTAAAAACCTTGCTCTGCGGCATCGCCAGCCAGGCCTTCATAAACCGTGGGCGGGGAAAGCCGAAGCCCGTCTTGTCGTATTCGAGAATTGCAGCGATATCCCTTTCCTTAAGTTCGCTAATATGAATATCGGGTTCAAATTTTTCACCTTTTCTTCCATAGCGTTCGTCTTTAAAGGCAATGGTAAAACCGCCCTTATTATAAAAATCCTGCATAGCCACCACGCCATCCATGCCGATGCTTGCCCCGGGCTTGAGTCGCGACAGCAGCATATCGCGCCGCTGCTTCCACAGTTGGCGGCCAATGCCCTGTCCACGCAAATCCGGCCGTACAATAAAAAACCCCATAAAGCCAAAATTGCCATCGTAGGAAACGATGGATCCTCCAGCGATTAATTCATCCTGCTGGAAATAGCCGTAATATCCATCGGGATCTGTTTTCCAAAATATGTCGGCATCAAAAGATCCGGGGTTCCAGCCCTCATCGCGCGCCCAGTCTATCAGAATTTCCAGACCCTGCTTATCTAATTTTGTAAATTCCAATCCATCTAAATTCATCATCAAAAGCTATTTGTTTGGATTAATAAACAAGAATGTTTGGATTTTGGTTGAGCAGTTTTCAGTAAATCTATTGTATCAATTATCCAACACTTCTCATCTCTAATTTCAATATTCGATATTCAGGATTCGATATTCAATATTGGCATATTTTGTTCAGACGCGATGCATCGCGTCTCTACCCATCACCGCTCATTTCAATATTCAGGATTCGATATTCATTATTCTAAAATTAATGGTTATTACCCTTTTTTTTAACGCTCGAATGTCCTACGGACGATTCGATGTTTCTACTACTCCACCACTCCTTCTCTCAATTCTCCTCCTCAAAAAACAACTGATAATAATCCATTCCGCTTTCTTCGTCGTAGCCTTTACGAATGCGGTCGCGGCTGCCATGCACATAAACGTGGAAGTTTTTGTCGAGCTTTATCACGCTTTTTAGTACCCTCGCGCCCTTCTTTACCGCCGATTCCGAAATATCAAACGAATCCTCAAATTTCACCTGGTGGTCGTGCTCATATTCCTGCCGGTGATTTTTAAAACTTTCCTTAATCTCCGGCTCATGCATCACCTCGTCCGTGAAATCCTCGAAGTCAAAATTTTCGTGTTCCTTAAAAAATTCCGCCGATTTATTGAGCAATTGTGCCTGGTCGGCCTTATCCAATTTAAACTCTTCAGGCATTTTTTTGGTAACAAAATCCTTACACAATTTTATGGCCGACTGGGTTTGAAAATAAATATCCTCCCTTTGACGCACATGCAAAAAATGATCGAACCAATATTGCGCCTCGGCACCCTTGCTCAGATTATCCACCACAGCCACCAAAAATCCGTTTTCTTTTTCGGTGTTAAATATCAGGCAGCCCTTGTCCAGCTTATTGATGTTAATGCCCGCCTCTGCATCAATTTCGTAATTGTCCGATGTGGGCATCACCCGCAGGTAGGTCTCCTTCGATTCCGATTTAAAAATCCCCACCGCATCCACCTGCTCGCCATCCACAATGCAATCGTTAAAATAAACCACATAAAACTCGCCCGCCTTAATCTTAGGGTGGGCCGAATTTTCGTATAGGTGTTTGGCGAGATTTACCGATTGATCGTAAAGCGTTTCGGGGTGGTCAAATATTTCGGAAACATAGCTATAAACCTCGTTTAGGCTCAAATCCGAATCGTGCGAAAGGTTAAAATATTCCTCCGACTTAAAAGGCGTAAAAAAGTAGCTAATCAGCAATTTGTTGATCTGCTCGTTGGTGCGCAGTGCCGATTTCGAAAAACGGATGTCTTCATCGGCGGCTTTGCTCCCCACTTTGTGTACCACAAGCGCATCAATGGCAGCAAGTTCTGGTGAAATCATATTGATGTATTTTTTTTAATATTATAGTTTGCAAAATTAGGATAAAATACGGCCTTTTTCATTAGGTTTATTTTTTGGGCGGCGGGCGGGCTTTCCGTTTGTAGTTGCCTTGTGGGGGCTGGGTTTTTGTAGGCAGTACGTGGGCTTCCTTCGTCAGCCTCCGCCTGCCAACAAAAAACCACAGCCCCCACTGCGCCAAGCTACCACTCCAATCCCTGCCGCATCGTGCTCCGAAATCAAATCTATAAAAACTAAAAACGCGAAATATTAGAACTGCTTTCAAATTCAGAATCATATTATTGGTGTACTTTAGCTCTTTAAAAAAATAATTCGAAAAAATGATACGAATTTTTCGCATTAGCCTGGTTTTTATACTGGTAGTAACCTTTTTCCAAAATTTGCTAATAGCAACCCCGGCCGACAGCCTGCGCAATGAGATCGGGCAAGCCGGCCACGATACCTCACGGATAAAAATTTTATTCCAATTGGGCAATCAGTTTATCGACGGCCCTTCCGATTCCTTGCTTTTTTATTATCAAAATGCCTTGCGAATAATCCATCAAAACCTAAAAAACTATCCCGATAAGGAAATTAATTTGGAAGACCTGCTGCAAACAACTTTTAAAAAACTCAAAATCCGCGCCTTGATTGAGCTGGGCATCGAGTATTTTTACAGAAGCGATTACGAACTGGCTTTGGAATACTATTTTTCTGCCGCCGAAGTGGCTACCGCCATCAGCGATGTATCGCACCTGTCGGAATGCTATGGCGAAATTGGCCTGGTTTACAAAAACCAGGGAAAATATGATGAGGCGCTTGAGTTTCAAGAAAAGGCCATCCAAATTGGCTTTACCCTCGACGAGCCTGACTGGATTGCGATTTGCAACAATAACATTGGTAACATATACAAGGCCAAGGGTTTTTATTCGATTGCCATTGACTATTATCTGAAAGCTCTCCGCACTTTCGAGCAAATGAAGCAGCCACGGCGCGTTGCAAGCTGTATGCACAGTGTTGGAAATCTGTTTTTCGAGCAGCAAAATTATGCTAAGGCAATGGAGTATTTTGAGCAGGCCATAGCCATTGCACTCCAAACCGGCGACCGCATCCGCGAGCTTAACCTGAAAATGGCCATCGGCCATACCTTGGCGGTGTTGGGAAATAATAGTCTTGCTAAAAAAAACTATCTCGAATCTTTGCAAATTTTCGATTCCACAGGCTACCAGCATGGCCTCGATGATTGTTACAAATTGATGGGAATCGTCTGCCTCGATGAGCAAAATACCGATAGTGCTTCGATGTATTTTGAAAAGGCACTCCTTATTTCTAAAAATGAAAACGACCTGAGCAGCCAGGCCGAAATATACGGCAAGCTGGGCATGGTTTACCTTAGGCAGCGAAATTATACCTTGGCACGAAGGGTACTCGAAAAAAGCGATTCGCTGGCGCGGGAGCTGCGTGCCCCGGCAGTGGTGATGGATGCAAACCATAATCTCTATCTTTTGTACCAAACACTGGAAAACCCTGCCGAAGCATTAAAATATTATGTGCAATATTCCGCGATGAAGGATAGCCTTTTCAAGGAAGCGCAGTTCCGCGCAATCACCGAAATGGAAGTAAAATATGAAAGCGTAAAAAGTGAAAAGGACATTGCCGTGCTTAAGCAAAAAACTACGGTGCAGGAACTGATTATCAGCCGCCGCAATCGGCTACTTTGGTCGGTGGCAATAATTTTTGTATTCCTGATAGCAGGTGGATATTTTTATTATCAAAACCGGCGACTCAAAGCGGTACAAAAAGCTGCAGAACTCGAAAACCGTCTGCTTCGCGCCCAGATGAACCCCCACTTTATTTTTAACTCCCTCATTGCCATCCAGGGTTTCATCTACGAAAAAAATCCGGTGGAGGCCGGAGATTTCCTGGCCAAATTTGCCGACCTTATCCGCCTTACCCTCGAAAATTCGAGAACTGAATTTGTAAGTCTTGAAAAGGAATTAGGCATGTTGCAGGTCTATCTCCAACTTCAGCAACTCAGGTATGAAGGCAAGTTTAATTTTAAAATAGATGTGGTCGAAAACCTTGACCCCGAAAACCTGAAAATCCCGCCCATGCTTGCCCAGCCATTTATCGAAAATGCTGTGGAACATGGTATGAGGCACAAAGCCGAAAAGGGACTTATCAAAGTTTTGTTTCAAAAAACAGACAAAAACATAAGGGTAACTGTGGAGGATGATGGCGTAGGCCGCGAGGCTGCCATGAAATTGCGTAAGAAGGACAAGCCACAATCGCTGGCCATTTCGATTACCCGCGAGCGACTGGCGGTGCTGGGCAAAAAATATAGGCGAAAATTTATGGTGCGGATTACCGACCTGCAAGATGCCAGGCACCAAGCAGCGGGAACACAGGTGGAATTAACCATGCCTGTGGAAGAAGGGTGATTTTTTATTGGGATTGGCCTAAGCATATCGAATTATGAATGATGAGATAAAGAAGGAGGGGATGCGAAATCAGGCAAAAACGAAGATTGTTTGTACAGACGCGCAATTTGCGCGTCTCATTATTAAAACGCACAGACGCGCTCCCGTAAGTAGGCATAGCACATCTCTACCATTTGCACTTCGGGACTGACAAATAATCCCGCCTATGGCGCGGATTTCGCTTCGCTCAACGATTAACGATTAATGCCGGGCAAGCCCGTGCATGCTCGAAGCAAAGCTTCGGCACAATTACACAATTAAGCCATTTTTCCCTATCTTTGAAAACAAAATCAAAAAGATGCTTAAGATTGTAATTATCGATGACGAACAAAAGGCCCGGGATACCATCCGCAATATTTTAAAGCTATCGGATGCCGGGATCGAACTTGCCGGAGAGGCCGCAGGTGTAAAGGAAGGCTACGAATTAATACTCCGGGAAAAACCAAACCTGGTGCTGCTCGACATCAACATGCCCGATGGCACCGGCTTCGACCTTCTGAAAAAATTTGATGCCATCCCCTTCAAGGTAATCTTTATTACGGCCTACGAAGAATTTGCAGTGAAAGCTTTTAAATTCAGTGCCCTTGACTACATCCTCAAACCCTTCCAGGCCGGCGAACTTTTGGCCACCATCCAAAAAGCCGCCGAATCCATCGAAAACGAATTAACCGAACTCAAATTCAAAACTTTTTTGAGCAATCTGGAAAAGCTAAAAAAAATCGTCTTGCGCACCGCCGAAAGCATCCACATTATCAATTTAAAAGACATCATCCGCCTTGAGTCCGATGTAAATTATACCCGTTTTTTCCTGATCGACAAGAAAAAATTGCTGGTATCCAAAACCCTCAAAGAGTATGATGAGATGCTGGGCGCATCAGGGTTTTTCCGTGCCCACCAGTCGCACCTGGTCAACCTCGACCATATCCTGCGTTTCGACAAAACCGAAGGCGGCCACCTGGTGATGGACGATGATGCGCAAGTGCCGGTATCATCGCGTAAGCGGGAGGCACTCTTTAAGATTTTCGAGAATTTGGGCTAGCTTGTGTATTCCGGAAAAAGTCATCCGATGAATACTGCTTAAGCAAACGACCACCTACTCAGGGAAAAATTACAAGTGCCGGGAGTGATTCATCGGATGACTATCTTCCACGCAAGTCACACCGCGAATTTTTTAATAGAATCCTGATTTTCGACCGTCCCCGTACTTCAAAACGTCAAAAAAATAAACCTTCTATTTATGTTTCTCCCAAAGTTGGATAAAATCATCAAGGGTTAACTCCAAATCGTTACGAATAATCTTCCTAAGTAAGCCTTTTGGAAGGTCAATATTTTTGTGAACAGGCAGGGTAGTAACTCTGCCATCCGGATGTTTTAATCGGTGATGTGAGCCATTAATCCGAGTTAATTGAAAGCCTAAAATCAGTAAAAAACTTAAAAAACTTTTCCCTGTGATATTTGGTAAGATGGGCATTATTGAGCGGAGGTAAGATTATAAGGTATTTGTATTTCACGAAATCCAACAAACCTGTTAGCTTCGCTGCTTTTCTCATTCTCTTCAATACAAATTTCAATCACCTCTCTAATGTTTTCCAGGGCTTCATCAATCGTTTGTCCATACGAATGACACGCTTTATAAATTGGGCAACTTACAATGTAAACGTTGTCTTCATCTTGTTCGATGACTATTGGCAGGTGTAAAGTGCTTATTTCTGGCATTTTCATAATGAAACATATTTAGAATACAAATGTAATCATTTTCCAGAAAAAGTCATCCGATGAATACTGCATAAGCAAAAGACCATTTACACAAGGAAAAATTACAACTTCCGGGAGTTATTCATCGGATGACTACCTTCCAGGCAAGTCACCCCGTGAATTCTTTCTAAGAGCCGGGCAGGTTTTTCAAAATAAATCACAACTGCCCTGAGCTATTCACGGTGTGACTAATCCCGGGAAAACAGAAGTCACACCGTGAATTCTTTCTAAGATCAGCGCAGGTCTTCCAAAATAAAGCACAACTGCATTGAGCTATTCACGGTGTGACTAAATTCCCAAATAATAAACCACCCCCGGCAAATAATAATTAGCCCCTGATAGTACCCTGCCTCTGCCATACTTTTACATTGCAATAAACAACAAAGCAATGACAAGGCTTATCTTTTCCGGGCTTACCATAAACAGCGCCCACTCCATTTTTCGCTGACTCCAACGGATATTATTCACGTGGATGTTTACGATGGTAAAAGCCGAATTTTCCGTTTAATCAAGCCACCGCTTATTATCGAAGATAGCCTTGATTCCATCGAAGAAAAGCTGTTGAAATTCCCATTCCTTAAAATTAGCAATTCCACCATCATCAACCTGGAACATATCCAGCATATTTCTTTCTGTACCGAAACCATCGTAACGCTTTCGGATAATTTCCGGCTGCTTGTAGATGAAAACATAGCACTGCTTATGAAGAAACATCTCAATAAATAATCAACGTATTGTTAATCTAAATTATAATGTATTATGAAAACACTTACCACTTTTATTAAAACAATGAGAATGCTGATTTTTATGATTGGCATCTTGACACCTGTTGTTTCAACAGCACAAAATCCAAAGCCTGAATTTACACCCAATACTGCGGGCGAATACTGCATCCCCTTTTCCGACTGCTCGTATGGGGATGGCTTTGAGATATTTGTACTTGAGGAAATAGTAAATGTAGATTCGGGTTGCAGCCCCGATGGTTATGGCGACTTTACCGCTATGCAAACATCACTGACAGCAGACGAGCAATACCTCATCGATGTGGTATGCCTTTACGGCGAAAATAATATGAGCGTATGGATAGATTTTAATGATGATGATGAATTTGCCCCGGATGAAATGCTGGTTGATGATTTTTTTCTCGAGATTGGGGGAGCGGTTTATGAAATCCCTATTGCCATTCCTTCTGATGCCCTTTCCGGGTTTCACCGCTTACGGGCAAGAGCGTGTTATTTTATGGAATCAGCTTCCGACCCGTGTGCAGATTTTGTGGATGGTGAAACAGAAGATTATACTGTGGAAATTATTGGTGGTGGCGGATTTACAGATATTGGCATTGTGTCCATCGACATCCCCGAACTTTTGTTTCCGGGGTCTGTAAATATAAAAGTAACACTCCAGAATTTTGGCGATGAGACATTCACCCAGCAGGTTTCCATTATTAATGGTGTAGGCTATGGCACCAGCGCAATAGTACCTGATATACTGCCCGGCGAAGTGCGTCAGATAAGTTTTGCACCTTGGGAAGCCGAACTCGGTAATTATACCTGGTACGCCTATTTCTCGTATCAGGACGATAATTCCGAAAACAATGACTTGATTAAAGAAGTAGAAGTAATTTCGCCAAATAGCGTGGAATCGCCACAAAACCTGGCAGGACAAACCGATGGCAATAGCGTGATTTTAAGCTGGGATCCCTTAAACGCGAATGGTGTTTTGGGATACCGCCTTTACAGCAATGGCATCCGCATCGCCGATAGCTTGGAACAAACTTCTTTTACTGATCTTTGTTTAAGCAGCGGAAATTTTATTTACACCGTTACGGCCATCTATGAAATGGGCGAATCGCTGCCCGGCGAGCCTTTAGATCTGACCATCCAAAATTGTAATCTGCCCTGTTTTGAAGAAGGTTTTGAAGCCTTTACCGCCGGGCAGCATTTGGTGGTGCAGGCCGAAAACATGGACCTCGACTACTGGCATTGCTGGAGCCAGCAGGCCGCTAGTGTTGAAGATCCCTACATTACGGATGAGGTAGTTTTTGAGGGTCAAAACGCAATGGTTATCCAGGAGCTGAATGATGTGGTTTTGGAGCTGGGCGGAAAAACGGAAGGAAAGTGGGAAGTAGGTTTTAATATATATATCCCGGCAGGCTTTGATGGATTTTTTGGAATCTGGCGCGAATTCTCATCCTACTCCTGGGGTTTGGAGGTTTACTTTGATGCCAACGAAACTGGCGCATCCAAAGTAGCCAATTCAGACTGGGAATGGTTTACCTACCCAATCGATACCTGGAATACGATTGTAGCCTCGATTGACCTCGATAACGACTGGGCCAAAATGTATATCAACGGACAAATGATTGCGCAGGCGCAGTGGAGCCTTGGCGAAAGTGGTGAGCCTGGCCCTAAAAAACTGGATGGCATCGACTTTTATGCAGGCACACTTTGGGAGGGTGTACCCAAATCTTTTGTGGATAATATCAGCTTTCAAAGGATTATTGACGACCCTCTGCCTCCCGAAAATCTGATGGCCGAAGTAAATCAGAACAATGTTACGCTTAGCTGGGATGCGCCCATGGAAGGGATGATAGGCTACATCATTACCCGCGATGATGAACCCATCGGAAGTGCTTCATCGTTAACTTTTTTGGATGAAAATTTGGAATCCGGCGAATATTCCTATACTGTTACGGCATTGTACGAGGGCTGTGCTTCGCTGCCCACTGATCCCGTTATTGCAACAATTTATCCTAGCCAAGTTATCAATATTCCCCAGGGCTGGTCGGGTTTGTCGGGCTGCATCGAACCTACAAATTCTGATATCGAAAATATTTTTCAGGCATTTGTTGGCGATTTGATAATTCTGCAAAGCGAAAATGGCATGTATTGGCCTGGCCAGAATATCAATACTTTGTTCAACTGGGATGCGCACTGTGCTTACAAAATCAAAACATCCGAAAGTATTAGCCTCACCTTGTGTGGTCCATCGCCTGCCAACAAAACCATTTCGCTACTCGAAGGATGGAATCTAATCCCGGTTTTAAGTGCGTGCGATGTGGATATAGCAGATTTGTTTGCAGGGCAGGATTTGATTTTGGTAAAAGAAATTGCCGGCAGTAAGGTTTACTGGCCGAATTTCGGAATTCAAAGCCTGCAAAGCCTCGAAAGTGGCAAGGCTTATTTTGTGCTGATGGAAACGGAAGGGAGTATAGAATTTTTGGAGTGCGCCCGCACCCCCTCTAACTCCCCCTTGAGGGGGAGAACCGGCCAACGCACTGGGGTCGGCCTGTGCGCTGCAACCCCAATCTCCCACACCATCGCCATTCCTGCAAAAGTGGTAGATGAAAACTTGAAAGGGAAATTCCTCGGAGCATTCGGTGAAAACAATATCTGTTATGGATACACCCTGCTAAGCGGGAAAAATGATGCCCTTACCCTTTTCGGGGATGATGCCACCACAATAGGAAAAGACGGATTTTTAGAAAATGAAAAACCAACTTTTAAAATATGGGATGAGCAGGGCAGCGAAGCAATGATTATTGATGTGGTTTTTGATAAATCGCTACCGCAATATGAAGGGGCATTTGTTGCTAATGGAATTTCAGTAATTCAAAAATTGAAAACCGCTCCAAGTTCGGTTGAAAATCCGGATAAGATTAAAATCAAGATTTTCCCCAACCCGGCCAGCGATTTTGTAACTATTCAATTTGAATCGGGCAACGATGAGCCGTTTGAAATTATACTTGCCGATATGCAAGGACGGGAAACAAAACATCTACAAACACATGGCAACAGCTTCAGACTTAATATTTCGGAGGCACCGCGTGGCATATATTTTCTGAAAATCATCCGGGCAGGAAAATCGCATACGGAGAAACTCATAATCGAATAACACAAATGTAATTCTTCATCAACCGGACTATTTTCGGATTTACCGGAAATGTTCCGGTTGTTAATTGTGTAATAAGCGATTAGTAAAAAAATAACAGAAGGTATAATTTGTCCAAAAAAAAAATAAATCAGAAATAAAATAGAAAACAAAATGCTTTAATTGAAATCCGCAAAAAAAAGGCCGCCCACTTGGACGGCCTTTGCACCTCTTAACATGTATCAACCAAATGACAATACTTTTTACGGGAAGGTAATTTCGCCGGTTTGCTCCATCCGCACAAAATAAGCCTTGCCTGCTTGCAAAGTTCCCAGGGTATTTATGTTGAAGGCGGGCCAAAATACGCCGGTTTCGGCAACGTCTTTTACCACAGTTAATTTATCAATAACCGGGGCAAACAAATCCTGAACACTTATCGGGCTTTCGCTAATTACCGGAATCAAATTCCAGCCTGCCTGCAATACCACGGTTTTGTTTGGTTCGGGCGTACCGACAATGTTGAGGGTAACATCAGCACTCACCTTAATTTTGTAGGCCGATGGGCTAGCCCAGTGAAGGATTGTGTTGATGCCACCGGCGGGATAATAAACATCCGTCATGGTTTGCATCAGTATCAGATCCTCATCAATTTGACTCATCAGCGTAACGATGTTGGTATCCAAAGGCAAAAGATAACTCGAAAGGCTGTTCCAGCCTTCCAAAAGCATGATTTGATGACTCTGGTTTTGGCAAGCCGTGCATGAGCCAAAGCAAACCGGCTCGAGGGTCATTTGAGGTGCCACCACCAGCAGCGAACGGTTGAATCCGCCAAAGCCATCGGGGATACCGCATTGCCCGGGCACCGTCTCTGGATTGTCGAAGTTGGGGCCGTTCAGGTATTTATAAAGATAGCTTTCGCCAGCTGTCAATGTGAGTGTTACCGCATACATATCATCGCCCATGGCAAGCATCGGCGTTGCATCAGCGGAAAAACCGTTGAAAGTTCCTGCGATATAAACGCCTTCCCCCGAAATTATTTCATTACTCATGTCCACCTGAAAGCTTACTTCAACATCCACCGGAGGCACGCACGCGGTGCATGATCCAAAGCAAACCAAAGACAGTGTGCTGTTTGTTTCAGGAGCGGTGAGGTAGCGATTGCCACCCATCGTTGCACAAGCGGCTGGAATAGTTTCGTAGTTGAGGGTGCTGTCGCCGTTCAAAAATTTGTACTCGTAATACTCCCCAACTTCCAAAGTTGCGGTAAAGGTATAAATCTGATCTTCGACCAGGGTCATTGGGTCGGTGGTGGTATTCCATCCCTGGAAAGAACCGGCAATAAAGACACCCTCCGGCGAAACCATCTCATTTTGCATATCTACCAAAAAGCTCACCTCCACATAAACCGGAGTGGTACACTCCTCACAAGAGCTAAAGCAGACCAGCGGCAGAATATTTCCTTCTTCCTGCACATCAAAAAAGCGATTGTATCCGCCAAAGGTATCGTCTTCGCCACATTCGGCTGGTACACTTTCTACGCCGTCAAAGGTATTTCCATTAATAAATTTGTAGGTGATATGCTCGCCAACCAGGAGGTTAACTGTGGCTGAATAAACGTTGTCGCCAATATCGGTCATGGGCGTGGCATCGGTGCTGAATCCGTTGAAAGAACCGGCCAAATGAACGCTGTCGGGCGAGACTTCCTCGTTGCTCATATCCACCAAAAACTCCACGTCCGCCGTTGGAGGAGGAATGCAGGAGGTGCAGGAGCCAAAGCACACCACCGCCAGGCTGGTGGTATCGCCGGGCACAATCAATTCGCGATTGCCATCTTCCTGCGAGCATTCGGCTGGAACTAACTCAAAGCCAGCGAAGGTATTCCCGTTAACAAATTTGTACATTTCGTAATCGCCCTCGGTAAGCGTGAGGGTGGCGGCATAAATTCCTTCGCCTTGTGGCTCCATTGTCGTGGCCGAGGTGTTGAAGCCATTAAAGGTTCCGGCCAGGTGTACGCCATCGGGCGAAACTTCTTCAAGGCTCATATCTACCTGAAAAGTAATCTCAACTTCGGCAGGCTCGGGACAGGCTATGCACATACCGAAGCATACCATATCCAAAACAGTATCTGCTTCGGGGGTGGTAAAAAAACGATTGTTAACGAAGCTACATTCAGCCGGAACAATTTCTGCTTCAGCCCATTCATCACCATTTACAAATTTATATTCCTGATAAGAACTGGATTGGAGGATAGCGGTGTAGGTATAAATGCCATTTCCGGCATCCGACATTAAAGTAGTTGCCGGATTCCAGCCCTGAAAACCACCGCCAATATGCACACCGTCCGGCGAGATTATTTGCTGCGACATATCCACCAAAAAAGTAACTTCAACATCTACCGTAGGCCCGCTACAAGGGTCGCAACTGCCAAAGCAAACTGCTGGAAGCGTTGTGGCAAAAGTAGGAAGGACTAAAAAACGATTGTTGCCTATGGCGCAGGTGCCGGGAACGGTTTCATCGCTACCCCAGCTATTACCATTCACAAATTTGTATTCGATGTATTCGCCTGCACCCAGAGGTAAAGTTAATGCGTAAATATTATCGCCGATGGGTAACATTTCGTTTGCTGCCGGATCCCATCCCTGAAACGTACCGGTAACATGCACGCCATTGGGCGAAACCTGTTGATTGCTCATGTCCACCTGAAAAGTAATTTCCACTAGCGGCGGATTGCAAACGATACAGCGCTCATAGCATACTACATTCAAGATAATATCTTCGGCGGGGATGGTTAAATAGCGATTGCCATTTTGGGCACAATGCGCAGGTACCGTTTCATCCTGCCCCCAGCTATCTCCGTTCACGTACTTAAACTCGATCGTATCGCCTACGGCAAAATCATGGGTATAAAAATAAACCTGCCCAAAGGGCGATTTTGTCATCAAGGTGGTTCCCGGAGCCCAGCCCTGAAAACTGCCTGCGATATGCACTCCGGCGGGCGATACTACCTCTTCGCTCATATCCACCCTAAAGGTTACTTCTACTGCCTGGCTGCTAATACTCATTAGCAATATGACTATGATTGCCATAGCATAAGCCTTGGTTTTTGATAAAAATGTTTTCATACGACGTTAGTTTTATTGATTAATAATAATTAAAAAATACTTATTCGATGATTAATTTGCGATACCGCGATCCGCTTTCATTTTGTATCAGGATATAATAGAAGCCGCGTGGCATCGATGAAATATCCAGCATGTTGTTGTGGATATTTTCGTCTTTCATCATTTTGCCATCCACCGAAAACAGGACAACCCTTTGCGCCTGTGTAAAGATAAGCGTATGATCGGCGGGATTGGGATAAAAATTAAATTTATCCTTTGCGTTTTGTAATTCATCATCAATACCTACCAAATCGCAAATCACACAGTGATTAAAACAAAAAGCAGTAAGCGTGTCATTTTGGTCGGGGACGGTAAAATAGCGGTTCCCGTTGTTGGCGCAGGCAGCAGGTACTGTTTCGGCCTCATCCCAACTAAGCCCGTTTATGAATTTGTATTCGTGGTAATTTCCTGAGGAGAAGCTTGCGGTAAATGCGTATTTATTATCACCGATAAAGGTCATTTCGGTAATATCCGGCAGCCAGCCCTGAAAAGTTCCGGCAATATGCACGCCGTCGGGCGAAGGAATCTCAAATTCCATATCCACCACGAAAGTTATATCCACATCGGTGGGCGGAGGGCCGCAGGGATCGCAACTGCTAAAACATACCGCCGTCATGGTAGTGTCGCTGGCAGGAACGGTAAAATATCGGTTTCCGTTTTGCGCACAATCGGGCGGCACCAGTTCGGCATTAGCCAAAGTATTGCCATTAATGTATTTAAATTCGTGGCTTGATGCTTCCTCGATCATCAAAGTAACTTCATAAATATTATCGCTGCTTAGGGTCATTTCCGTTGTGGTGGGATTCCAACTCTGGAAAGTACCAACCAGATGTACACCCTCGGGTGATACGTTCTCATACGTCATGTCAACCCTGAAAGTTACCGAACGGTGGGGCAGCGGCGGCAGGCAAGGTTCGCAAGTGCCAAAACACAGGGCAGGCATTGCAGTGTCGGCGGCGGGAACGGTAAAAAACCGGTTGTAGCCGCCCTGGCCATCATCCGCACCGCAGGCCTCAGGCACATCTTCGGCCAAATCAAAACTAATCCCATTGATAAATTTATACTCCTGATCAGTGCCCTCTTCTATCATCAAAGTTACTTCATAAATATTATCAGTGCTCAGGATCATGGGCGTTGATATGGCATTCCAGCCCTGAAAGGATCCAGCCAGATGAACCCCATCGCCCGAAACGGTTTCGTTGCTCATATCCACCCTAAAGGTAAAGGCACGATCGGGTAGTGGCGGCACGCAGGCTTCGCACGAGCCAAAGCAAAGTGCCGGCATGGCCGTGTCGCTGACAGGCACGGTAAAGTATCGGTTGAAACCGCTTACGCCATCCGGGGTACCACATTCCTCAGGTACAATTTCCGAAAAATCGAACACATTGCCGTTGATAAATTTATACTCATGCTCAATGCCGGATTGGAGGATTAGATTAATCTCATAAATATTATCAGCCGTAAGTGTCATTGGCGTAGCATCCGAAACCCATCCCTGGAAGGTTCCGGCCACGTGAATGCCATTGGGCGAAATATCTTCGTTGCTCATATCCACCCTAAAAGTTACGTTAACATCCACCGGCGGCGGGCCACAGGGGCCGCATTTACCAAAACATACCACATCTATTACCGTGTCGTTCCATGGCAAAGTGAGGTAGCGGTTGTTGTTAACTCCACATTCCGGTGGCACGTTTTCAGAATCCTCCCAGGTGGTGCCGTTCACAAACTTGTATTCCTGATAAGTCCCCGACGACATCACGGTAGTGTAGGTGTAAATATTGTTACCGGCATCGTTCATCAGCGTTGCTCCCGGATCCCAGCCCTGGAAACCACCGCCGATATGCACGCCCTCAGGTGAAATTACTTGCTCCGACATGTCCACCTGAAAAGTAACATTGATGTCGATGGGTGGCGGGCCGCAGGGGTAGCAACTGCCAAAGCAAACAGCTTCGAGGGTAACAGGTACATCGGGAACGGTGAAAAAACGATTTCCTGTGTTGGCACAATCGGGAGGCACGGTTTCATCATCGTCCCAGACATCGCCATTTACGAATTTGTATTCATTATAGTCGCCCGAACCAAGAGACAGGGTAACTGCATATACCCCATCTCCAACAAGCGTCATTTGGGTGTCGCCCGGCTGCCATGGCGGATCCTGAAAACTGCCGGCAATATGAACTCCGTTTGCCGAAACGGTTTCGTTTGACATATCCACCTGGAAAGTAATATCCACTTCGGGCGGATTGCAAATATTGCAACTGCCATAACAAAAAGCATCCAGCGTTACATTGCTTGCAGGAACCGCTAAAAACCTATTGCCATTCAAGGCGCAGCCGGCAGGCACCTGTTCGTCCATACCCCACGCATTGCCGTTTACAAATTTGTACTCCAGTGCTTCGCCCTCGGTAAAGTCGGCGGTATAGGTGTAAACATTGTTTGTCGAAAGGGTCATGGGGGTTCCGGCCGGATTCCAGCCCTGGAAATTCCCGGCAATATGAACGCCTTCGGTTGCTACTGTTTGTTCGCTCATGTCAACCCTAAAAGTTACTTCTACTGCCCTGGCTTCGATACTTACCAGGATCAGAAGAAATGCTGTTAGGATGCTGAATAATCTGTGTTTGTACATCGTATTTTTCTTTTCTGTGATTTAATGTTTAATAAAAAAAGTAATCCAAAAATACTTATTGTTTTACAAATTTTTTGATAATCGGATGCCCATCCTGATAAATATAAACAAAGTAAAGCCCCGATTCCAAAGATGATACATCAATACTGGTTTCAATTTGTTGACTATCATAAACTATTTTGCCCTGATGCGAATAAATGCGAATGGGCGTGCCTGTTTCCAGGTTTTTAAAAAATAGGATGTTTTTGGATGGGTTGGGATAAAAATCAAACCCTGATTCGTTGGGACAATTATTGATCCCGGTTTTGAATTCCAACGACTCAATCTCGCTTAATCCATTTTTAACAATAATTCCATTATTATAATTTGGATTAAACGCAATCTGGGTTTCGATGGTTTCACCGGCTCTGATAATCTCAATTTTTAATACGTCTCCATCCACAAAGCCATCCTTGATGCTTGTACTTTCATCATCCGCGAAAAGCGGGAAACCGATCTGCTTTCCAGGAACCACAATTTTTAAACTTGCAAACTGAAATCCGTCCACGGCCGAGCGAATCGAAATCCGGTCGTTGGTTTCAAGTTGTGAAGTGGCCTTCGCATTAATAACAAAAATGTGCGATGCCGGACTTGCCTTCATATCCGCATAATTAAGGAAAAAGCTGTTTTTGTTGGGATCTTCACCGCTTACAGAACTGTTTTTTTCGCAATCGGGATAGGTAAACGAAACGCCCGAGTTAAAGCCGGCGATGTATGATTTGCCTGGCTCAAGGTAGTAAAGGTTCTGGAAAACACCCGGCCAGAAAAGCCGTGTACCGGCCACTTCTTTCACAATAAGCAAATCGTCAGGTATTTCCGAAAACACATCCGCGAGCGCAACATTGCACTCGCTTAATACCGGGATAAGATACCAGCCCGCGCCGGGATAGCTCAGACTTTTGTCGGCCGGTGCTGTGCCGGAGATTGTGATTTGCTGATCTCCATCCACTTTTATCTGATAGCCGCTTTGATAATTCCAGCCACCGTTCAGGTCGATGCTGTTGATGTTTTGCCCGGGCCAAAACAAGTACTGGTAATTCTGCATTACAATCAGGTTTTCATTCTGAACCAATTCATCAAAGAGGTCAGCAACCGCCGTTGTTTGCGGGATAAGCCAGGATGAGATACCGCTCCAGCCATCGGGGATAAGCAGGCTTTGGCTTTGCAAAGTCTGGATACTCAGGGTGGCTTCCTGGCTTGTAGCTAAACCACAATCGTTAGTTACGGTGGCATAATAGTTTCCGGCATCGCTGCTGCTCACATTTTCGATAATTAACTGATAAGTGTTTGCTCCGGTTATTTCTCCTTCCGATCCAAACCAGGTGTAGCTAAGGGGTGATGAGCCTTCGGCTTCAAGCTCGAAAATTACCTCGCTGCCTTCCACCACACTTTGGCTAAGGGGCTGGCTGGTAATTTGCGGACTCTTCAAAAAAGTAATCGTAAGCATGTCGCTGGCCGCAGCCGGGCATGGTGACAAGGGAAATGCGCTCAGGGTGATTTCGGCAGATCCGTTTATCTGATCCTGGCTTCCGGGCGTGTAGGTGGAGCTTAGGCTGGCCGCATTCGAAAATACCCCATCGCCATTGCTGATCCACAAAAGATTAGAATAGTTGGTGGCTGAGGCTGAAATTGGCACGACCCTATCATCGCAGCTTTCGACATCTTCACCAGCATCGGCGGTGGGATTATCGTTTACAATAATATAATCTTCAATCGTCAGGGTATTGCTGCCACTGCCATCCGACACCGTAAGCGAAATATTGAAGCTGCCGGCGGTGGCAAAACTTACTAACGGATTTTGCTCGCTCGAACTTGTCGGTGTCCCGCCTTCAAAAGTCCATGTCCATGCGCTAACATCTCCATTGGAAAGGTCATTAAAATTTGCTGTGCCGCCGATGCACAGGTGCGTGGCATCTACACTAAAGGCAGCCAATAAAATGTCGCTCTCCGTAATTTCGACTTGCCATATCACCGAATCACCAATATGTCCAGGCACGCCATCGTTCACCCGCGCTTTCATAACGTGGATGCCTTCCATGCCAGGCACGGCGTTAAGGGTATAAATATCGCTGTCGCCAACATTGGCATCATCCCAAAGCCAGGAGTAAGAAAGTAGGTCGTTTTCATTATCGGATACCGTGAGTGAAAAGTTGAGCGATTCCCCGATCATTATTTGTTGGCTAGGAGCCGATGGCAGATAGGAAATAATTTCAGGGTTTTGGTTAGGCATAACAAAGGCTGCGGCGGGCACCATTCCTGTTACGGGCATTTGGGAAGCCACAAAGGGCGCATACAGCGCATAGACGTGGCTGAGCGTTGGATGGTTGCCAATGGGATTTTGCGGTGGATAAGCTGCGATGATGTTCTGATTGTCTTCCTCCGAAACATGCAACGAAAGTGCCACTCCATCAGGATTGCCCATCGAAGCCCAGGGGATGGCAATTTCTGTTAAGCCGTTTCCCGACCAGCCTTCAAACGATTCGCAGTTGTTGTTGGCGGGATAATGCCACAAGCCGTTGGCAAAATGGTTGAGTTGGATGCTTCCGCCGCCGCCTTCGATGGCTACCTGGTAATCGGCTTCAAATTGCGACGCATACGAAACCCTGCCCCACGAGCCACCCGATGCGCCGCTGCCGTTGGCCTGGTCGGTATCAATATTTACAAACAAGTCGCCACCACCGTTTAAATCCAGGTTTTCAAAACCGAGATACAATTTGTTATTATCCCAGGTAATATATAAGATATAGTCATCCTGAAACATCAACTCCGTTTCGGGATCAAAATCGTTGGTCCCATCGATGGCGATGGTATGCGGCGTAGTGCCCGAAGGTATCACAAGGCCTGCGTTGTTGTTGCCACTAATGGCGTTGCCGTTTAGGTCTTCAACGTTAGCCACCACAACCTGACCTTCATCTCCGGCTTGCCAGTATTCCATAATGGTAAGTTGTACCTTGCGCCAATCGGTCTGGCGGTTGACGTGGCTTACGGTACAAGATCCCGAAAATCCTTGCAGCGAATAGTTTGTCTTGGTTTGTGCGGTCGCAAAATCCACCGCCTCGCTAAAGGTGAGTTCGATGGTATTATTGTCCACCTGATAAGCTGTGGCATTGAGTGTGGGTGGAAAAATGTCGAGGTTTTGCGCGGCGAGCGTGTTAAGCTCGGTTACTTTTGTGCCGACAGGTTCGGAGGTATAACCGGCAAAGAGGCGGGTAAAGAACCGATTGTTGCCCTTAATCTCATCACCCAAAACCAGGGTTCCTTCAAACTGAGTGTTGTGGCTGGCACCGCCATTGCCCATCACCAAAGCCACGGTAGCACCGCTGGCCGAGTTGCGATGGCCGCAGTAGGAGCCGTAATCGCCCCACATCCGTTGCAGGTGGTCCTTGCCCGACCACAGAATATCCATCAAGCCGGGCGTAAAACCGGATTTCACAAACCCATCGCCACCAAAAAAATCGTATTGTACATCTAAGTAATTCACATCCTCCACAAGCTCGATGCGCTTTTTAACGCCCCACTGCGAAAACTCAACCACCACCGTATCACCAAAACTTTGGATAAGATTGATATCGTAAATAGCATCCTGCTGGTAGGGATACACATCCGAAAGTGCGGCCACGTGGTTGTTGGAGCCATCGTTGTTGTCGCCATCGGTTTCGGCCCAATAGGCCATATCCGAACCTACCACCGAATAGGCCGATCCCAGATTATCTTTATAAAAAAGCCAGTTAACCTTACCGCCGATGCTTTCGAAAACGGCAAATATTTTTTGGTTATGAATCACCACTTCATCCACACCATCGTGGTCGATATCCGAATAATAGCAAGCCAGGGAATCGGCAAACTGCCCATCGGCCCAGCGGGCTGCCTCGGCGTAAACGTTGGCGTTTTTGATGTGTGCTGAATAGCGGTGCTCCCATCCGGCGATACTACCGCCATCAAACCAGCCGGTTTCGTGCAGGTTGACCATCAGGATGTACCAGCCCAGTTGCGCCAGGTTGTTGTCGGGGGCTGTCATCAAATTGTTGCGCACATCGTCCCAGATATAGCCATAAGTCCACTTTGGCTCGTGAAAATCGGAATGCGAAGGGGTGCCTGCCCATTGGGTGTACCAGCTATTGTTGCTGCCGCCGTAGCCATCGGGGCCACCCAAAAGGCCATAAGTTCCCGGGGTTATTTCGGCTCCTGTGCCATTAAAGTTGGGGTTTTGCATGGCATCCACCGTTTTCCAAACATTAACACCCGGATAGTTGTCGTGGCACCACCACAGCACGCTTTCGTAGTTGTCGAGGAAGAAGGTGCCATCGTGTTCGTTCATTTCGGCGGCCACCTCCCAATCGGTGCCGTAAACACATATATTATTGCTGCCCATGCCGGCAATCTGATTTTTGGCTCCGTTGGCATTGTAGTGCATATTACCCACAAAGGAGTTGTTGATGGGAATAACTCTAAGCTCGATCCCCGAGCCGTTATTCATCCAGTGTATTTTGCGGTTGTCGTAGCCATTCAGGTGGGGGCTGTCGTCGAGTACCACACCCCACACGCCATGCTGCGCCCAGTTATCACCAAGCCAGTCGATAACGGCGGCATCGGGATACGCGCCCGGCGATAGCCACACGCGCTCGGGAACCCAGGCCGTGCGGGGCTGGTAATTGTAGTGGAAGTTCACCATGTCGCATTCGATGTCCACCGACCAGTCGTTCATATTGTTTTGCACAAAGGGCATAATGTGTTGGCCGAGTGCCGAGGTCATCATTTCGATTGTACCTTCTGCGGCAAGGCTTTGCAACCAGGTATTAAATTCGGGATTATGCCAGGCTGCGGCGGGCATCAGCGTGCCCGACATATGGAAGTTGCCGGGCACGTCCGTAGCTTCGTGTACTTGTAGCACTTCGTCGAAACCACTGCCATCGAGGCCACTTTGTCCGCCCGGGCTGCCGTAAAAAACTTCGGTGTAAGTGATGCCCTGGTTGCCGTGGTGTACAAAGGCGCAGTTGCCTTCGGCATCCACGGAGCCGCCATCCGACAGGAAATAATCTGCTATTTTTCCGTCCACCGCTATTGCCAGGCTAAATTCTATTTTACCACGCTCGATGACTCTATCCAAATTTATTTCGGCTTCCCACAGATTGGCATCCAGGGTACGCAGGCTGGTAAAGTTTCTGTTTTGTTGGGATAATTTTGCCAGATCCACCAATTCATCTATAATCAAATTCCGGGTCTCCTGATTGGTCAATTTTAGGTGGAGGCTGATTTTACGATCGGCAAAATTATCGCTGACTACCGCGTTGTCCTTGCGCGTAACCATATCATCGAAGGTAATGCGCAGCAAGAGCGTTTTGCCCTGGCTGCGTGCGAATACCGAACTGATGTCGCCGGTTTCGGCGGTACAATCGCCCACTTCGTCAAAACCCAGGAAGTCGGACTTTTCCCAAAAACGCTGATTACCACTCATTTGCTGTGCCTGGATGGCGATGCCGCTAAGGAAAACGGCGAGCAAAAAACTTACCTTGAAGAGGTAGCGTGTTTTCATATTCGTTGGTGTTATAAAATTTTTACAAAAAGCCGGATTTTGCATCAAATAGCATTATAAAAAAACATAAAAAAAATTTAAGAGCAAAACAATATGAATAAAATTCTTAAAATCTATTGATTATCAAGCCTAAAATATTTTAAAATATAGTTGTATTTGACTTTGTAATAACAAAAATCGTAGTACTTTAGTTGCTTCAAAAATTATTACTTGGGCAAACTAAACGAACGATGATTATGAAGAAATTTACGATGGCAGTAATCGCCTTTTTTGTTTTTAATATTTGCGGATTCGCGCAATTCAACACACCAAACCTGGATGGAACTATTTCGGCCAACGAATATGGGAATCATACGGATGGTCATAACCAGCAAGGTAGCGAAGATCAAACATGGTATATGACATGGGATAATTCAGATTTATTTATTGGAATTAGCGGATACACCAGTGGAAATGATGCTATAGTTCTTTACCTCGACACGGAACCCATACAGCCGGTTAATGGTGGTGATGCCACCAATGGAAACCCGAGTGGCACTGGCTATGATGGCGTTAGCCCCGCTTTGCCGGTTCGTGCTGATTTCTTTGCTTATGTAAAAGCCGGTTACGATGCTTACGAATTTGCCAATGGCAGTGGAAGCTGGGGTTCGCAGGTATCAAATTCAATAAGCAAGTTTTATAGCGATGGCAATGATGTGATCGAATTTTCGATTCCCTGGAGCATTATTAAGGCAAGCGGACGGCCGGCAGCATTTAATTGGTTAGGCTTTCTTTCTTACAGCGATGGTGGTGGCGGCACCTTTGCCAGGGTTCCCACCGAAAATCCTGTGGGAACTACACCTACTATGCTGAGATATTATACGATTTCATCAACCGCCGATGGCAGTGCCACAAAACCATTTAGCCAAAATAGCTATACGCATATTGGTGATGATTATTCAGGCTTTGGGGCTATCAATATTTTTGATTTTACCATGAACACCAGTGATAAAACAATTACACGAGCCGCAGATGCCGGAGGCCAATGGAATATTGATAATGATTTGGTGCTTGGCAGTGGAACCATCAATTTTGGCAGCTCAACAGATAAAGCTGTGGTAGGTGGTGATGTGATAATCTCAACAGATGCTGCTCTCACGCTTTCCACAAAAATTGGAGGCGACCTGGAAGTAGCCGGAGATTTTACCGACAACGGAACATTTACCAATAATGACCGTCGAGTGCTTATTAATGGTAGCACTGTTCAAACTTTAGGCGGAAGCAGCGAGACAACTTTTGGATATTTTACTGTAAATCCTAATGCACAATTGGAGGCTTTGCCAACTAAAAGGGTTACCGTAGTTAAAAACCTTACTGTTGTATCAGCCAAAGATGGAAAAGCTGCTGGTCAACTTACCCTAAAATCAGATGAGAATAATACCGCCTCATTAATTATCAAACTAAATGGTACGGCATCGGGCGATATCAATGTGGAACGCTTTTTAAGCGGAGGCTGGGACTGGCATTTCCTTTCATCACCAGTGGTAGGTCAACACATTGTAGGAGTCGAAAATTTTATTGGATTCACTTTTGGCACAGGTGGTATTGCAGGCGATCCGAACGTAGATTTTTACATGCACGATCCCACGGTAGCAGATAATCCCTGGATTAATATTAAGAATGAAGATAGCACTTTGAATACGAGTTTTGATGCAACGTTTCAGGAGACCAAAGGTTATTTGGTGGCCTACAAAGGAGCGAGCTTAACAAAAAAATTTACCGGCATTCCACAAGTTGGTGCTTTTTCGGCAATTCTGGAAAATGGCTCTGATACAAATCAGGTATGGAACTTATTGGGAAATCCCTACCCGAGTGCTATTAATTGGGCTGCAGGAGGTATTGATGTCTATGGGCTGGATCAGGCATATTATCAAATTTATAATCCACATGCAAATGGGGGTGTTGGGGGATTTGAATATTTCAAAGATTGGATTTCACCAATGTCCTCCGGAACCAACGGCAAAATTCCTGCTATGCAAGGGTTTTATGTAAAGGTTGATCCCGATGCTCCTGTAAAAATGGTGCAATTTTCACCGAATGCCTTGGAACATGATAATCAGCCCTATTTCAAAAATAAGTTTGTATCTGAAAATTTGCTTAACTTGAAAATCCTGGGCGACACTTTTTACAGCGAAGCACAAGTGTTTTTGAAGGAAGGTACAAGTCCTGGTCTGGACAAAGACGATGCTTCGATGCTTTTTAGTATGAATGCTCAAGTACCCCATATTTACAGTGTGGATGGCAGCAATAAAATGGTAATGAATGCTGTGCCTTTTTCGGATATGGATCAGACGATTCCAATGGGTCTAAAAACCGGCCAGGCAGGAAGCTACACCATTACTGCCGAAGATGTAAATACCTTCAACACCAACATCTCCCCAATTCTCGAAGATAACCAAACCGGTGCTCAAATCGACTTACGCGCTGCGGGTAGTTACACCTTTGATGTTAACGAGCCTGGCATCAACAACAGCCGTTTTGTGCTGCACCTGAAAAATACTGTGGGCATAAATGATTTGAATTCAGATTCAGAAATTGCAGTTTCGATAGTGAATAACGAATTGAAAGTTTATAATCTAAAACCCGGCGAGTACCAGGCGAGGATTTTGGATATCATGGGAAGAGTAGTGATGGAAGGAACAATGTCAGTAGAAAATACTGTGCGTGTGTCGAACGGCATTAGGCCGGGGGCTTATGTTGTGCAGGTATTTAATACTGAAACCAATCTTAGCCAGAAGCTGGTGATCCGGTAAAGGGGAAAAGTTAATGGTGTATCCGTTATCCGTTAATCGTCCCGAAAAATAGACAATAGTTCAATGTTGGCTTGCCGGGTGCTTTAGCTCCGGGATGAATTGCCGCAGGCTTTAGCCTGTGGAAAATTGGACAGAAGATGTCTCCCGGGCTTTAGCCCAAAAAACAAAATCAGAATGAATTTAATTTGGATAACAAAAGCAAAATATGAAGGCGGGTTTAAAATTAAACTTGTTTTTAATAATGGAATATCCGGGATTGTTGATTTACAAAACCAGCTTGAAGGGGAAATTTTTGAACCGCTGAAAAATTCGGAGTATTTTAAAAATTTTTCTACCAATAGCTGGACTATCGAATGGGAAAACGGGGCTGATTTTGCACCGGAGTATCTTTGCCAAATAATTTCACAAAACAATGATAAATATCAAAAACGCAAATAACTAAAACAATTATTAATAATTAAATTTTTTGGATATGAAAAGGGGTTTACTCATAGTTAAATTATTACTTTTTAATCTATTTTTCATTGGAGGCTTAGTTGGTCAAACACAGCAGATTTTTTGGAGAAGCCAAGCTGCAAATGGAAATTGGTTCGAGGGGGATAATCAATGCAATGAAATTGGTACTGGAAATTCGCAATGGTGGTATCCTCATTTTACACCTAATAATTCACGAAATGCACCAAACTGTTATGGGGTTTATGATTTAGTTTTTGAAAATAATCAAGAATTATCGATGAATAATAGTGAGGCCTTTTTTGATGTAAATAGAATAACCTTCAACTCAGGTGCAACGAGTTCCAGGACATTAAATGGTGAGGGTATTGATTTAAGAGTAGTTTCAACTAACCAAATAATAATTAGAAATCTTAGTGAGGCACATCATACGTTTAATAATCAATTTGCAATTCACAATAACCCAACAGAGATAAATCCAGTTAATGGGGATTTAACTTTTACTGGGACAATTTTTACGAATGGAAATTACATTGATGTATTTGGCGATAATGGTAAAACACTTACAATTACTTCAGATATAAGTGGTACTGGAGGAATAGCAATTAAGCAAAATAGCACTGTTCAATTTACAACCACAAATAAAACATACAGTGGAAATACAACATTAGAAGCTGGTACACTTGAACTCCAAGGTAGCCTTGCTAACAGCGCAGTTACTGTCCAATCAGGAGCAACTCTAAAAATCAATGGTGATAATGTTACAATCGCTTCTTTAACTGTTGAAGCCGGTGGTATTGTAAATGTTGAAGCCGGGAAATCATTAACCATTACAGGTGCTCTTGCCAATAGTGGCACACTCACCCTCAAATCCACCGCCTCCGGTACAGCATCCCTAATCACCAATGGCACTGTTTCCGTCAATGTTACCGTGGAGCGCTATCTTTCCCATGGGAAATATCACTATGTTTCTTCTCCGATCAGTAACGGGACTTATTCGATTTTACAACAAGGCCCCAATAATGAAAATGATTTTTTTCAATATAATACCGCAACAAATATTTGGGAAGATCTGAATGATGGTGATGTTGGCACTACCGAATTAGTAGTTGGTAAAGGATATGCCGTGCAATATGCAGGAGCAGGTAGCGTAACAAAAAGCTTTACGGGAACGGTAAACGAGGGAACAGTTACTTATTCAGTTACATCCGAGGGTGTTGGTCTTAACGCAGGTACAAATCTAATAGGAAACCCATATCCATCTGCTTTGGATGCCAAATCGTTCCTCACCGATGGCGACAATACTGAATTAAATGGGGCAGTCTACCTTTGGGATGAAGGTACAAACTACGATAAAACTGATTATGCTGTAATTACCTCGGATGGCACAGCAACAGCAGGAGGAAGTGGTGTGGCACCTACTTCTGAGTTTATCGGAACGGGTCAGGGATTTTTCGTGCTGGCCAATTCTACCGGAAGCATATCATTTAAAAATTCCATGCGTGCAACAACGAATAACCAGTTCTTCAAATCGAAGGATGAGGATATCCAAAGAGTTTGGTTAAATATTAGTAACGATAACAATGATTTTAATCAAATAGCTTTCTCTTTTCATGATAGGGCAAGCAAAGGATATGACAGACTTTTTGACGCATTCAAACTTTCGACCAATAGTAATTTAAATTTATACAGTTTAATTGGAAATCAAAAATTTGTTATTCAGGCAATGCCAACACTAACCGAGCCTTCTTCGGTATTGCTTGGCTTTAAAACCAATACAACTGGTGTGTTTACCTTTGAATTGAGTAAACTTGAAAACTTTGAACCCGGAACCCCTGTCATCCTCGAAGACCGCCTGATAGGCGAGCAGGTTGATCTATCAATAAATCCTGAATATACTTTCTCGGTCAGTGAACCCGGATCATGTGATGACCGATTTGTGCTGTATTTCAAATCATCCGTCGGCATCACCGATCCCGTCACCACCAACAAGCCCCTCATCTCCATCCAAAATAATCAGCTCACTATCACTAATCTTGAAGAAGGAAAAACACAAGTGAAGGTGATGGACATCATGGGCAGGGTAATCGATTTTAGTACTTTTAACAACAATTCAGCAGTTTCGATGCCATTATCGTTACAAACGGGAATTTATATCTTGGAAATTAGAACGAATAATCATACTTTTGCCGACAAAGTTTTTGTCGGCTAATTCTTTTTTTGGAGTGCTATGAAAAGTATTTAGCGATTCGGTATAGGGTAAAATCTATGTCTCTAATGCCATAGTTGTTGGTTATAAATCGTTGTATTTTCCCGTTCATGTTTTCTGCTT